>OMLO01000166.1_pt1 | contig 35343 bp, 21 predicted proteins | sample 1674811 | NCBI WGS metagenome assembly OMLO01 (sample SAMN06265003, study PRJEB25207) | coral metagenome | isolation source: Coral host | place: Mexico:La Bocana,Puerto Morelos, Mexico | collected 2008-11-13
AAACACAGTTGAACGGCAGAAACGCACGTGAGAATGAGTTGACCTCAACGCCACGCTGTAGAAACCACAAGACCCCCTGCAGACCCCACACCACTGCACATGACTGAAACAGGGGAAGACTGCTGACCAGCATTTTTTTGCGTTTAACTTAGCTTAAATTACATTTAACCACATTAAAAAGGCATTTTGGTTCTGTTAACATTACATGTAGGTACTGCTTATCATATTTAAGGTGCAATTTCATGTTTCATGTTTTAATGCATCCTCATGCTTAACATTGTTATTTCTGTTTCAAATTATTCTTGTCAATCCCAAAGCCATACAACTAAGTACCTTACCAGCATTATATGCAATAATATCAGGTCTAAAATCATTCAGTGCTTCTGGAATGTGTCTAAAACAAAGAAAGAACAAATTCATCACATTCCTTATGTGATGGTGTATGTTCTTGTTGCTAAAAGCAATTGATTTTACATAGATGTGTTAATTTGCACTATAGAAATGTTAAATATAATTAATTTATTTTGTTAACTAAGATTTATAATATTATACATAATATATAATAATTGTAGTGACCTCTGTAAAAGTTCTACGTAAAACATGATAAAATTATAATAATTCATAACAAATCAACTTGATGATGAAATGCATTTCTGATATGGGTAGAATTATAATGGCATGTAATGTCAATTGACCTGATAACTGATAATAATGAGTGAGATCAGCATGTACTCACTTTCTTAATAGAGGAAGGTATGTTTCATCATCTGTGTGATGTTGTAACTCTATATTCTTCCTTATTGCACCTGAAGAAGAACATTTATACAAAAATATTAATCCAAATTGTTAAAAAGTTATATCACTGAGTCAAACATGTCACTATTCTGCATCCTGGGTGAGCATAGTGAAACTTCCATCTATTATCTGAAAAATCCAATGTCAGTTTTTTTCATGTGAAATAATATTCATTTGGTGTCAGATTCTAGGAGAAAAAGCCCACTGTAATTGGGATTATTTCGTTTTGACAGCTACTAGTTTCTGCAAGAATTGCTTTCAACTCCATCTATTTAAGCCCAAATGAGGAACAAAAACTACCGGTAAAATACATTTATGAGAACTTCTACCACATTTTGTTGACAGTGCAACAGCTGTGCAACATTTATAAGTACTTAGCAATAAGTAGAGTAGACCAACTTTTGACTTTGGTATCTCCTGGGTAGATATAGGCATTATAGACATCTATGATGTAAACTTGTTCATCTCCATTGAAGTCTGCTTCATGACCATTTCCCTAACATGACATCAACATACCAAGTTAAAATGATGCCACACACAAGTAAAATAAATCCGGCGTAGCTTCCATCTTCCACTAATTACTTCATGCATTCAGTTATTTTTTTTAAAAGGGAGCTGGTTGGGTACAACTAATTTTCAGTCTAAAGGAAGTGTTGAGGGGAGATACAATAATGAAGAGGTTGCTTCTGAAATAAAATCACATGTATTAGGATGGAACATAGCTGCATTCCATATGTATTTAAACTGTTTACCTGATGGGCATCAAGATCAATAATCATAGCTTTTGTCACACTATCCACATGCTTGAAAAGAAACTGAAGAAAAACAAAGTTGAGTATATGAAATAGGTATCAAAAACAAGTACACACTCAGAGTAAACACAATCTACAGCGAGACACCTCCTCTCTCCCACCCCACCCCTCTCTCCTCACCCTACCTTGATACCTACATGGCAAACTTACTTCAAAAAGACAGTGGGTAGAGAGAGCTGCCAGCTTTGTGTGCAAATGCCGATGTCACATTCCTTTGGACTGCACCTCCCATATATGAGTGTGACTGAAGCATACCATGAAAAGTAATAATTAAAAGTTACTAAGAGTTTCACAGTGCTAATAGTACCTTGATTGCTAATGTGATGTCTGCATAGGCACAGAAGCCTCCTCCCCTTGATCCAGAACAGTGATGGAACCCGCCACCTAAAATGTAATTATCTCAAGTTGTTACTCTTATATTGTTATACAGTATACTGTTTACTTATAATTAAGCCTTGATCTCATCCCCCAGACTGCCCAGAGACATGAAAAATAGGACGATATTCTGAGTCATTGGAAATTTCCAGAACATCCTTGCAAATCTTTGGATGCCTTAATTTTAGATATTGCCAGGTCTTTGACAATCCAGGCAAATCTGGCATAAAAATCTCATGCCTTTCACTTGAAAAATAATGTTGGCAGGCATAAATTCAATGATCTCAGTTGAAAAGGAGGAAAACCCTTTAACCTGTACTTAATTCTTACCAATATTTATTGCCCAGCCTCTTTCAACTGCAAGTTTAGCTGCCTAAGATAAAACAAAATAATATTGTCAGCAAGCTGAGACTGCATATTATATTGTGACATTGCTGCAGCCTTTCTGTCTTGTTCGTTTAATAGATAAACTCTGGAACTCTTGATTCATTTTCACGTTTTCAAGGAGTTATGATTGAGATAAATGTAAGAGTTTTAACCCAATCATAGCACAAATTAATTAATTAATTGACATGATCAATTCAAGATGAATTTTGTGATATATACTTAACCAATATTGATCCCCCAGTCTGAATTCTCATTGGCTTGAGGACCTTGCGCTGCACAATAAAGTTGGGAAGAAGGGCCAAAGGGGGCACCTCACATATCATAGCAACATGAGCACTCCACTGCAAAGATAATGTTTCATCTAAACTTGTTAACGAAATCTAATACAACAAGGCAAATACTAACTTGTACACATTATGAACCAGATGACTGAATTGTTTAATTTTCTGTTAACCAAAAGGATTTTGTTTGCATAAATTAGGCATGAATTAAGAGATAATAAAGTAGGATGACTTGGTCAGTAAAAAACCACTAAGAAGATGTACATAGCAGAATATACAAAAATTTTTTACACGTCATATCGCAAGCATAGAGTATGTTTGTCTAAAAGGGACAAACTATCAACTCATTAATAGTTCATCAAGTTAAAACAAGGAAAATAACAGCTGTGAAGGAGGTTTGAATATCCGGTCTTAATTAGCATAGATTTCGACGGGTTTTCCATCTTACTCCTAAGGTTATGTTTGGATTGAAAAGATTTATTTAACATTCCGAAGACAGTGTTTCATTGGCTATCCAAACATCTTCAATTGTCAAAAATACTCCGCTCAAAGCAATTAAAGGACTCAACTGTCTGTTTGAGCCTAATAGAGTAGTTAACCTCCTTTATTGTCTCTGTGAATTCAAGACTTCTTAAGCCAACTTGCGGCAATTGATTCCTCAGATCAGTGTCTTGAAGACATTGATGAACTTACAAGGACCTTTCGTTTGCTACAGGAAAACTTTTTATCCAGGTGCAATCATGAAAATGTCACAGAACCAAGTAATGAACCTCAGCTTCACTGCTGTGTGGTGTAATGTTGATCTGTTTATATCTAAATCTTGATATGTAAGTATAAAATTTATGAGAATTTTGGTTTTTCTATACTAATCTTAACATTGATGTACAAAATTTGATGTAAATACATCAATCTTGTTAAATAAATCTTGATATTTAGCAGCTTTTGGACAAACATAGCAGAGCTTACCCTAAGGCTGTCTAAGTAGCTTTCAGTGTGTACAACCAACAGATCCTCAGGGGTAGTTTCCCTAGGTACTACCACAGTTGTCTGATCCAGCATCTTCGCATCTGATACACAACAATCTTATAGTCAGAGAATTAAGATTTCACAGGTTTTCAGGTGCTATGGCAACATGAAAACTCTGTTTCAATAGAGTCCCTGGATACTGCTGCCATTTTACATTCCCTATAGTAATTATCATAAGAGTATCCCTGAGTGCATTCTTGATAATGGGACGATCCTTAGGTGCTGGAGGTTGGTGGTGGAAGTGAAGTGGACACTACTAATCTCCTCTACAAGAAGGGCCTGACAGGATGACCCTGTGTTGTTACAATAAGCAGGTCACAATTACTGACGAAACTGGCACTAAATATATAAGTTGTATTATTTTTGTTTTGCCTTTAGAAATTACATATATTACATATCATGTCACATAATTATATGTATTATGGTAATCAACTAAATGTAGGTCAACCACCTATTGAGTTTTTAGCAGGAGAAGTATCTAACATGTTCTGGATATACCTTTAAGATACTGAAAAACTTTTCCCCATTTTCCTGAATCAAATGGATGGAGCCTCTCCAGACCCAAGAAACCAATATTATAATCTGCAGAATACACAATGGGCCACTGATTGGCCTTCACCTCGACATACAAATGACATTCCTGAGCACTGCAGAGAAAATCAAACCAGTAAATAAATAAAACAATAGCTGTTATTGCAGTTATCAGTGGTTTGACAAACAAACAAGGTAAAAAGGTAATTTTATTATATGGCTAGTTCTTGTAGCTGATATAACACACGCTCTGATGGGCTTATTGTAAGGCATTATTCTCCCATAATGCCCATGGGTGGATTACATGCTTGTAAAAATAAAGCAAAAAGCCATGTAATAAACAACTGATTAACCTTGAATGTTTTGTTTTTCTGGGGAAATCTCAAACCTCAGCCTTGTGGTATTGACCAAGCATAGTGAGGTCAATATGGCAAGGTCTTGGTCTGAGATTTTTCCCATAAAGATCTCACTGAAGTAGTTACATGTAGCTTTGACCCTTTTGTATGTTGTAGTTAAAAATTAGATTCAGGTAAAAATAATTTAACCTAGTTTGATTGTCAATTTCCTTTGTCTTCTAGCCCTGATTATTCATAATCAATGAATAAGTAGGGTTAAGAAACAAAGGAATTTAATTTTTACCTGAATTTAATTTTTAACTACAACGCAGAAAAGTACTGAATTGCGGAAACAACTGCAATAAAACCTATTATTTACCTGGAACATGTACACAAGAAGTTATGTAAATCTCATAATTTATTGAATTAGCCAAGCCCAAAGCCCAATTTAGCTAACTTGGGAAAAGTGAGAAATTCGATTTGAGTTTTTTAATTTTGCAGTGAGGGTTTCTGTTTATAAATATTGTTTTTTCTATCTGTTTAGGATTGAAATAAACTCAAACTACACAATACAAAAGCAGTGAAAAACATTTGAATGCACAAAAATTATACTTTTGTTAACAACCTAGGCATGATTCCAACAAGTTAACCTGATGTGAGTTAGTGATCTAATAAAAAAAACAGAACTTGGTAAGCCATCAACTTAAAACAAAACCATGTGATCTTGATGAGCTTTAAACTTGAGCCTGCAATATGATCACCTGAAACTGGTCAGTATCTGTCATAGCTATTACTCAACAGTGTGCTTTTCCTATATGACAAATATTTTATACTCATACATAAACTATTTCAGACTTCCCTAATAGCATAATAACGGTTTTTCTTTCTGTTTTCTCTCTTTGCGTCTTTTTCCTTTCTTTTTATGTATGCATTTGTGCTATCTTGCTGACATTTGCTTGTTTCATTGAAGACTGACATGACTCAACTGGCCACCTAACTCCACTGGGACCTATGGTTACTCAAGGCATCCAGTACTTTAATTTTAATTTCATCGATATGTTTTGGTACAATTAGTAGTATCAAAATATATATTAATACTACTAATTGTTACTAACTACGTTAATTACTAACACACGCTAAAATTATGGACCAGATTGTCCGATAATGCCAATACATTATACTACTAATTGTACAAAATGTAAGTAATTATTATTGTGTGAATGCTAATTAATAAAAAAAAACAATTAGTAGTATCATGTGTGAGAGAGAACAAAATAATTAAGATTGTTATTGTTATTGTTGTTGTCGCTGTCAGTACCTTATTTTTGACTGGTGTCAATTGAGTGTAATTATAACATGGATGTCCAAATTACATCAAATAAAGTATGCTATAAATGCTGCATGTCTTAGCCTATTAGCTGGAGCATGGTGGCCATGTTGTGTAACTCTGTGGTCACTGTCATAGTCATTGTACTGTTAGCTGATAACCATGAGAAAATCAATTCATGGGTTCATGGGTGTATAGGGCTCGAACGAAGTAAATGGGATTCTTAAACTTAGTTTTTTACGAGTTTGATCGCAGTTTCAACAAATATACGCTAATAACATTTCTCATGTTCAGTGCTTAAAAACAGCTGTCATTTAGAATAGAAACAGTAGAAGGCTCGTCCTGGCCAAAACAATTTCTTTAGAAACGTTTATTGACAAATCCTTGAAAAAGATCAATCAATCTTAAAGACCTGGCGATTAAATGAATAAAGTGTCTAAAAGTGAAATGAACTCATTCATCAGATGATAACATGGCCTTCTCGTTCCATACTTACCTGTTTTCTTCTTCTTTAGTAAGTTTCTTTAGAACTGACATGTCACGCCTAATTCGTCAACAACAAGAAAGCCAGTGCGTTACGTCAAGAAAAAAGGCATGTCGAGAAGCTAAATCAACCTGCCAACGCCTCGTACATCAAGACCATACACACTGGTAGCACGACGCCATTTTGTTTTTAGATCCAGGACTTCTCCACTTATAATACCGAGTGTTAGACATGGCGCCAGTGGGGGTGGGGGTAGGGGAGTAATCCCTCTGCATTGCATCGGCGCTTATTTAAAAGTAACAAATAATTGTTGATACGAGCTCTATTGTTAAAGTGAACTTTATCGATCAACGCGTCATTATTTTCAAAGGTTTTGTGCAATGTTGTTATAACGCAAAACTAACATTTAAAAAACAATTCAGTTAAGAGTACTCATCTAGGGGCCCTACTCTCTAAGGGCCCTACTCTCCCACTCATCGAGGGGCCCTACTCTCGGAGAGGCCCTATTCTCAGAGGGGCCCTACTCCCCAAGGGGCCCTACTCTCCAAGGGGCCCTACTCTCCATGGGGCCCTATTCTTCAAGGAGCCCTACTCTCCAACGGGCCCTACTTTTTAAGAGGCCCTACTCTCCATGGGGCCCTATTATCCAAGGAGCCCTACTCTCCAAGGGGCCCTACTTATCGAGTGGCTCTACTCATCGAGGGACCCTACTCTCGGAGGGGCCCTAATCTCTGACGGGCCCTACTCCCCGAGGCGCCCTACTCTTCGACGGGCCCTACTCTCCGAGGAACCCTAGAAGTTAAGAGTACTCATCTAGGGGTCCTTCTCTCTAAGGGATTCTACTCTCCAAGGGGCCCTACTCACCAAGGGGCTCTACTTTCCGAGGGGCCCTAATTTCCGACGGGCGCTACTCTTCAAGGGGAGCTTCTCTCCAAGGAGCCCTACTCACGAAGAGGCCCTACTCATCAAGGGGCCCTACTCATTGAGGGGCCCTACTCATCGAGGGGCCATACTATACAAGGGGCCCTATTCCCCAAGGGGCCTGCTTTCCGAGGGGCCCCACTATTTGAGGGGCTTTCTCTCCAAGGGGCCCTACTCTCCATGGGGCCATACAAGTTGCTGATACGAGTTCTATTGCTAAAATGAACTTTATCGATCAACACGTCATTATTTTCAAAGGTTTTTTGCAATGTTGTTATAACGCAAAACTAAAATTTGAAAAAGAACCCAGTTAAGAGTACGTTTTGTCTTTGAATCACCCGGCCTTACACTTCCATGTACTTCTTACACAGAAGAAACAAACGCTAAAGAAGGGTTAAAGGAAATATGCCGCTGGCTGCCGGAAGCCCACCATTGTCTATTCGAATGGAATATCGTCCAGGTAGACAGGTAGGAAGAAACACTTTTTCTACAGACGTCATTTTCTTTATTAATTCAAAAGAGCTTTCACACAGCAGATAATAAGAAGCAAAAAACTAAATACAATGGTACCACAGGGACTTCAAGTCCCACTCAAATGCGTTATTGTTTTTCTAACTAAATAATAACTTTTCCATTCTCTTTTATCCAAAGCATTTGTAGGTGCGGGTGATATTGGCAACCGCATATGGGACTTTAAATAAAGTCTACCGGAAACGGTAGCGTACATACGGGACTTCGACATCTTCGCCATCTGTATCATTGCAGCATAGCTCGAGGACCAGGGCTTTGACGTAAGGTTTAATTTTTTTCTTGGAAACCTTTTCCACAGCTAGTGAAACTCTGTTGAGGGGAAAGGAGTGAAGAGAGAGAGAGAAAAAAACTTGTTAGAAAGCGTCTTAACTGAATAATCAAAGCAAGCTCGATCTTCTACGGACGTGAAATAGACCATGTATGCAGGTGATAAAAAAAACAGAATTGATGGAGAGTAAAGAAGGCCAAAAGGGACCATGCATTAATACACACAAAAGATATGTTCTACATAAACAACCCGCGAGTAAGAACCAACACTTTCTGAAGTGTGGCAAAATAGGTTCCTTTATTTTAGGGTAGTTATTGGAAATTTAGACAAGGTAAGTTCTTATTAGGTTCTTAATTTCTATGAAGGAGATATAGTTGTTGATAACCAGAAAAATAAATTACGTTGGATTTGATCCTTAAATATTCAATATTTGTTCACACATATATTATTGTATTTTCTTTCCTTCTCGAAGCCACACTCCTTGGTTGAAATGATTATCACAATTTAACTGTAGTACACACATAAACCCTGATTGATCTTGCTTGGTTCTTATAATTTGGTTATTAAAATTGCAAATTTCAGCTAGCAAGTTTTTAAAACACTGGGTTCTTACGTGCGGATTTTTCTGTATTTTAAAGCTACTTAAAGGGCACACATCTTCGAGCAGGGAGAACAAATTCAGTGATTGAAAATAACAATACCAGTGAGATTTTTTTCTTTAACTCGCGCAGTAAATTGTTTAGCGTGCTTAATGTATAGTAGTCAAGAGGGAATGGAGGAACAAGAGAAAGTCTTGTACAACGAAGGTCACATACGGTGTAGCTAGTCTTTCCTTCATCTTAGCGGCAGGCATGAAGAATGAGTACAACATGCAAACTCCCTGGGAAAGCATAGTTACTTCAAGCTTGTGCTCATTCTGGACAAAGAAATGAAAAAACAAATTTATTGCACTGATACTTAACGTATTTTTACAGTAATAATTTTCCGTACAAGGTCTGAAATGCAAAGCAAACGAAGCTTTCCACCGTATCTCACAGTCTTCTTGAGCATTTTCATTTCAGGGTTGTGTCATATATTATGACACAATTTCTCCTTGGAAGCAGAGAGCCTTGGCGGTCCCTGTTAAAACAACTCGAGCCTAAAATTTAGCACCACCTTTCACAAGGCGTTGCAACCCCTAATCAATAACATTTTCTGTGTTACCTGGAAGTAATCAAAAAGTTCCTGCATAGTCATCTCGCTGCCATCTTCTTTCAGACCGTTGACTTCAAAACGATCCCAAAGTGTAAATTCTTTGTCGTAATACTAAAACGACGAAATGGAGATAGTTATAGCGTGACAACTCAAAACAAACGTCAATAACTCAATTAAAATAACGTTTTGTCCGCTTCTACTCAGTAAGTTACCTTGTTTTTCGGTGCAGTGATTGGCTCAGAAAATCCAAAGAACGGCAAGGCAAGATTGATAAACCCGTTCTTGTAGGTCTCCAGTTTCTTATTTCCCTGAATGATCTGAAAATTTCACAAATCAAATCTGCATAAACACTGCTGTGGAAATCTGCCTGAGGGGGGGTACACACCAAAAGAAAAATCAAAAGCTTACCTTGTACAACTCAAGTGCCACCAGACCGCTTACCAGGGCGGTTGTGGTGGCGATGGCAGGGATAATCTTTCCAGCAATTAATTTACTCTATCAAGCCAAAAAGAAATAATCATAGGTAAAGTCTCTTTCTGAATTATTTGATCTGAACTGTTTCCAAACATCTGTTCTTTTATCCTCCAAATTTTGTGCGTTAATGATAAATTAATAGTTTGTGAGGATTTTGCGAAGAATTTGCGAACAGGAAAGCAATTACATCGTAAACTGGTGAGGGCATGCTCTATTGCAAACGGCAGATAAACTGGTGAAGGCTTATTAAAAGTTGATTATTTGTCAGTTTAGCTGATGCCGAGCCTGGTACAAGTTTAGCTTGCTGTCAAGTGCAGTGCCCTGACCTAAACGATAGAGCAAGTAAGATGGATTACCTTGTGTCTATCAGCCGGCGGGATGGCATAGTTAGCCGCTCTTAAGTTGGAGGCTGCTACTATGAAGTCCATGTGGAAATTCGTGTCATCGTCCTACAAACAAATGCGCAGTAGAGCGGACAGTATATAAAAACTAGCAATTTACTAAACCTCTCTAGAAATAACGCTTAAGACAAGCAGTTGTTGTTCAAGATCAGGCACCAATCAGCACAGATTGGCAGCGGGGAGGGGGTGGGGAAAGTACTGACTGGTAGTTTGTGACAAGCTGACATAAAGAGGACTATGGAAAGTTTACGACAAAGGCATTTTAAAGTCCACACTTTAGTTCTAAGACTGTAGAATGTGAGAAACATTGCACGGTCGCAGATTTATAAATGAATACATGAACTGAAGCCGGGCTAAGTTGTGAAGTTATGAGCAGATGTTGAAGTAACATCTCCTCTGTCGATGGAAGACTCGAATGCTGACTGTAGTTCTGGCTAGATTATCAGCGTTTATGCAAACCACTAACACAGTTCCTAAGACTTCAGTGAGTATAGAACGTATTAGAAGATGCTAAAGTATTAATAAATGTATCAAACCTTTTCAAATTCAACGGGTAGCATCTTGAAGCTTGCCATATGACTTTTCGCTGCCAGAACAGAGGCTTTCGTCTTTTCAAGGTCTTCATCATCTGCAATAGGTAATATGTGAGGCGATAACCTCTAAAACTTTGAAAACGCCTCGCCTTGCTTTAAAAACGCTCCACCTTGCTCGCCTTTTATTTCACTAGCGTTGAGCAATAGAAAGGTAGTGAACAGTGTACTTCCAATGCAAAACAAGTTAAAAGAAGTCTTCATAACAGTAATAAATAATAAACTTTCAAAATGACTAACCAATATTTCCAGAGTTTTCTTGGGCTGCTTCTTCGTCGGTGACAGAAATTTTCACGCCTTCGAAAAAAAAATGTAAGGTAAACAAAGAGTGTAAAAACACCCACCTGAACTACAATCACTTCTGTATATTCAGCATTGAATTTGAACTTATATGAACTTATATGATAAATACATGAAACGTTCTGTTATGTGAGCGTGGATCTCTGAACAGCTGACTAGCAAACAAAATCAGATCTAAGCTTAGACAGCATTCAGCATGTATCTCCTTGCTTATCGCTAAGATCTCTCTCGCTTTTCTTGTGTTCCCTTCAATGCAAAGTAATTCGAGAACCAATTTCAGTTAAGGCATATGTCTCGTGTAGCCAAGTGTCTGTTGAATTAATATCTTCAAAGTTTATTACGTTGTGTACGCTAAAAATATGGAGATGTAGCACATCCCAGCGCCGGGCGGACGAACAAAAAACCACAACAATAGACGGGAATAGTTCAAACTGACTGATACATGTACTACTTGAAAATGAACCCGATTCAAACTGATTAAGCGGGACACTAACAACTTACCTGATTTGGGTTTAAACGTCGCCACTTTAACAGTTTTCAAACTATCAAGAATGAGCTTTTGGTCTCTTGAACCTATGACAGATTAAAAGCACACACTTAAAAAAATTGTTGGTCACTGACAAGTGAAGGAAAAACGGATTGTTTTTTTGCAGCTTGCGATCAAAGACTAACGCTGTCACAGGGCTCAACAAAGGCTCTGATTGGTTGCTACGAATGGAAATACCTACGACAATCAAATAAAAATATTACCTTTTATTCCAAACATGTATGCTCTCAAGTTGGCAGCAGCAACAATATAGTCCATATGTGTTTGCTAAAAAATGAAAGAAGTTCATTGTAAAATTCACACGGAAATTACTGAGATTAACGTTCTAGATTTTTTTGTAAAAAAAAGAAAAATTTTTTTTTTTATATAACAGAGACGATCAGCTTATACTTCTTAGAGAGAGAAGTAAGAGTCTGTTTCTATATTTTCAGCAACGCCTGCCGCTATAACCTCCTTTTGCCCACAAGTTAAGAGCTTGGAACAGGCCTAACACGAGTCACTGCTTGACACACGTACCCTTAGGTGACAATCCCACTTGTTTAGCGGGTAGGAGTATAAAAAGAGAAGAAGAGATGGGAGAGGTGAAGGATCCAAACTAACAAATCTTTCAACAACTAACCTCACAAGGATCAAACTCCAGAGGATGAGGGCAACGCTTAGGACCGGACCAAAATGGCTGCCCTGAACTGGTTAACTGCAAGGAAACCCAAATGAAACATACTATTATGCCGGGTCTGTAAAATGGTTACAACATTTCAATACTCATGAAACGAAACTTGTTTCAGTCTTCCCAAATATTAGAGACCTATAGATCGGACTACATGTACGAGACTGAGTAGGAGCACCAGCTTTGAATTTCAAACCTTTTCTAGAATCCCCGCAATTCATGCTGGTTATCGGAAGAGAGTGTAGCTCATGGGTTGAGATGTTATGTGACGTGACAATGTGAAGCCTGCACACTAGAACTGAAAAGTCTCTCTCTTACTCGATCTCGTACTCAGAGTCCAATCAAAAGTCCCCTGTTTCACTTTTAGTTTATTATTGGTGGCAAGAGTTTGTTCTTAACTTTATATCACGCAGCTGTTTAAAGCAGTTCAAGTAAAGTTCAAGTGAAGACGATTAAAACCACACCTGGTCGGGAGGAAAATTGTATAGCAGTTGTTTGATTGTGTTGTGGTAGTTTTCTTGGAATTGTATTCTGGCCCAGCTCACACATTCAGCAAACTCACGAGGCCTCTCATCAACAAGACATTTCTTTATGCTCTCGTAGATTTCAGCCTAGACAACAATAAATGGGAATAAATAAGAATTCAAATCCTACGCCAACATACTAGAACAAGACTTACCATTTGTATGAGAGCTTTCTTCATCTTTTCATTCGCATTTGTGTACGACCGAGAATTCAAATAATTAAAGTCTGCCTTGTATATTCCTTCAAGATTAATCGATCTAGCTCGGTAAGTTCGCGTGTGTTCACAATCAAAAGTTTTCTTGAATATCAGCAAAACCTATGGAAGCGTCTATTGTTCGGCTGGCGAGTACGCGCCCTTTACCCATGAACTTTATATGTGACTTTTTCATGATTTCTGAAAGCCTTTCACTCGGTTCCTATTGTTTTATCAGAACTCATTTCCAATTGGCAGCGTTCACGTTCACGTTCTCTTTCAATTGAAGGAGGTAATGGGGGTGGGGGTGGGGGTGGGGGTGGTAAGACTCAGACCTCAGTACTCGAGTCTGTGAAGACTTTGTTATCTTGCTTCGCCTTGCTCCATTTAGAGCCTGTTTTTAACCCTTTGTCTTCTATATGACAACTGACGAGGAAAACTCACCGCTTGCATCCCAGGAAGCTTGTCTGTCCTTTCACCAAACTTTGGATCACTATATAATGTACAAAACAATAATTATCACTTTGATGATATAATTAAAGCCCACTGTGCCAGCGTGCAACAGTCACTTTGACCTACAACACGCGTTAGCCGTCGTTTAAAACAACAAAACAATTTCACGTAAAGTTGGCGAGCACAGTGCCCCTTTAATCACAAAACGGCACAACTATTATGTTGCCCACGAAGGTCTCTGGGTCGTGTTAATTCTTATTATTTGCAGGATGAAAACGAGAGGTAAAATGATCTACTCTTGTAGCTGTTGCTTGTAGCTCTTACCTAACCGTACAAATGTACGTTTACTTCGCCAAAATTGAACATTGATTAATTTGTTAAAATGCAGTCATGCGGCAAACCCAATATGTAGCTCATAGGCAGAGTCTTAAAGTATCATGAAATCACCAATCTGCTGACAAGTTAAACCACTACACTGACCTGAGAAACTGGTTAACATTCTCCACAGGAATAGTGAAGAGACCTTCAAATGCGTCTCTTGCCCACTGTACACGATAAACGAAAAGAAATGATTACTGCATTACAATACCACAAATTGCTATGAAATGTTGAATAATACGTCAAAAACAATTGAGGAATTCTAACTTTGTGTACAGTTGTAGCACAAGTTCTGAAAACTTTCAAAGAATTGTGAACTAAGCTTGAAGAAATATATGAAACACAAGAGACTGTGTTTGACCACAGTTCTAAACACTGAGAAGAGAGTGGTCAAGAGTATTTTTGGCAAACTTCAAGGTGTTTGGGAATGTGCTCAAAACTGTCTTGAATTGAAACTAAAGAGTAAACAGAAAAGCAAAATCGTAAAAATCTATGCTAATTAGTATCAGATGTCTAAATACAATGACGATTACGCTTTCCTTTGTTTAAACTTGATAAATTACCACTCATTATTCTCCACGAGTGCCTTGTTGAATAAATTCGAGGTAATACTTCTTTTCTACCTGTAAAGTGTGTTCAATGGCATTGGGGAAATTCTTCAGAGTACAAATAGGAATGGATTTTTCTGGTGGATCCTGTGACGAGCTGTAAGATTCTGTCACAAAAGGCAGCACAACCTGAAGTAACACACACCATTGATTAGCTTTCACTTGCATATACTACAATATATGCTACACATAATATCATTTTCCAGTCCCCAGAGACCGCACTCCTTTTGGTCACCAAGAATCGTGACCTATATGCTGGTCCAACACCGGAAGTCAGTGATTCATGGACTTTCTGCCAAATCTGATTGATGGAGAATATGAAATGAAAACTCTGTGCATGTTCAGAAAATCAGGTCGACCAGAGTTCACAATTCTCAACACATTATCTGATACTGTATGAGCTAAAATAACACGAAGCAAAGGAAGCAAGACTTTTGTCTCAGTCGAGTAACAAGTCACAGTATGCTAATTCAAGTTTAAACATATACCTGGACGTTTCCCTTTGTTCCCAAAGTTCCTGATTCCAAGAGTGGTTTATGATAATACACGCATCTTCTATCCATGTACATTCCTGAACAGGAATAAAACGTTATTGAAACCTGACCAAGCAGTCTTGGTATAAAATGGAACATTGCAATATTTCCCGCCCCAGACAAACGAGAACTAGAACACTTACTGGCATCAATGTTATCCAAGGCATTTGCCACACCATGAAGAGCTTCAAAGAAATCATCATTATATATTTCTTACCCAGTTAAAGAATAATTATTACTCTCCTTGTGTGTAAGGGGTTGGCTTGAAAAGGTTACACTAATAACAATGAACAAATTCTTAATAATGACAATAATCAAACGGGCTGATCAAAGTCACAATTAGTAACCAAGCACACAACTGTATTGTCTAGTATCAAACTCTTGTTGGGCAGGCAAACAACAAACCTAACATGCTAAAAACAAATAAAATAACAATTCCGGCAAATTTATTTTGGTAGTGTTGTAAAGGATACTTTCTGTTTCTGGTCCAACTCTGTTCTGATGAGCTGTAACATTGATCTCAGGATTCATCACCTTCACTGCTCTTGCTGCAACCTCTGACTTCATTTGCTACAAGGACAAAACAAGTAAGTCACATAACAATGAAAACTCTAGAACCTATATGCCAGCAAAACATAGAATCAGTAAAAAGACTTTTGAATGTACAGAAATATTCTACATGTTTGATTACCTATCACTGTCCTCCAGTACATTGGATGAAACAAAATACTATGCAAGCTTAGAAATGAATAAAACGACTATAACCTGCACATCTCCTGGTCTGAACAGAAACTGTCTGTTAAGGTTTGATTTCTCAATAGTGTCCATATCAGTAACAAACACTTGGCCTGTAACACTGCAACCTATTCCCATCATAGCAAAGTTTTTGAGATGTTCACATCCAATGGCACCAGCACCAACCTTGCCAAAATAAAAGAGTAAATTAATACAAAAGTCACTAGGTTTTACAAACATACAAGTTTGTGCAACAAAAAAAAAACAGTAACAGTTCATCAACCTATCCATTTCAGAGAAGGGGAGTATGTAGTGAGCTGTCTTTCGCCTAAAACATCAGGAGATGCATGGTAATCTCATGACTTCTTTGAACAATACCTCATTTTAACCACCACCTGGCAAATTTGAACCCAGACATGGTGTTCCCATTGGATAAACTTTGTGTAAAATGGAAGACCTGCAGTGATGCTTTGAGTCCACTTACAATAAAGTACTTCTGTTCTGACAGTTTCTTTTGGAATTCACTTCCAAATACTGCCACTTGTGCATCATATCTTGATCCAGTCTGAAAAACAAAACAAAATACTGGTAGTACCATAAAATAACAATAGTACAATCCATAGAAAATTACAGTTATAGAAATTTTAATGACGAGGCGATTATCATACAGGTTGGCATGACGCTTCAGATATGTCTCCTTCTTCTGGCAAGCATTCCAGGCTGTCAAAGTACAGAAGCTGAAAGATGGGGTTGAACTTTCCACTGCAAGCCTACAAGCAGTAAAAGCCAACAAAATTAAATGAACGAAGTAGTTCAGCTTACAACAATGCAAAGTGTGGTCTTGGACTACATGTATGTCACAGATCATAATGCACCTTACTGAACAAAGAACAGAACACCATACATTTTAGACAATTCCTTTGGGTTAAAGGAAATGACAATAACAGGCTGTGCCATGAACTTAGTCATCACAGACCTTTCAGTACTCTAAACCAAGATGGTGGTTGCTGTACATGTAACACTGTGCCATGGTAAACCTACACAATGGAACATTCCTTCAAGACTATGCAAGGCCATACCTTCATGACTTCCTGGGCAGTAACTCCTCCAATAACACCCTGCATGGGACAAATATCACCTCTAGCATTATAGGCCAGCTGTGTCAACAGGTTCTCATCAACTTCATCTACCTGGAAAAAAAGAATGCATTTATTACAAGAATACACATATATATACTTTCACATCAAGTGTGAACAAGGCAGAAAGCCACTAGGGTCAAACCTCCATCAATGAACACCTCCCATTAGCCAAAGATGTAAATGGTAATGTAAACGGTAATTGTAAAGTGTTTTTTGGCCATGGAAGAAAATACAAACATGAAACATACACACTGCTAAGATTATGTCTTATCAAGTGTTTGTCCAGGAAAAGGCCAAGTTGACTACCAAGGGAAAAATCGGCAGGGATGAGGACCTAGTGACCACTGTATCAGAGCCGTAAATTGCTTTCTGCACTATCTGAGATTGTCTCACTAGTTTATGGTAACACTTGACAGTAACTTACTACATGTCCTGCTAAACTTGTGGTTACATAAAATAAAACAGCAAGATTTGAAAACAGTGAATAACCATCAAACTAATTGGTATCTATTTCTTTGGTGGAAAGTATATATATAGTATGATTGTTACAAATATTTTACCCTTGCATGTCAGTAACAAAGTAACAAAGCAAAAACTGGAAAGATTATTGCTGATATTGAACAAGCAGCTTAAAAACAAACCACATGACCTTCTCACACAGCATTTAAAGTACTGTATTTGGACATATTCAGTTTTGCTTACCTCCAAGCATATCTTTTCTGAATTAATCTTTTTGGCTAGTGTTACAAACTTCTTGGCATCTTCCTTTGAAAATGGAAAAAATGCATCCTTGTAAATTCTTGTCTTTCAATGAAAGATAACCTGAAATCATTATTAATAATGGCCTTTCAAAATAGAAAAGCACTTTAGAGAGTTTGAAAGACACTGAAGAAGAGCAGGTTCTGGTGAGGGTGTAGTTACAGGCAGGGTTCTCTTTATAAAATCGCAATTGTCAAGGAAGTTGAGGATGGTTTGCAAATGTGTTCATTGTGAGGAGCAGAGTTGCCTAATGGGTTAGTGAGCTGCATTCTGTATCAAGCAGTTAAGGCTCCTTGCTTCAAAGGCAGACTACTGTTTACTAGTAATGATTTCTGTTACATTCTTAAAAGGTTAACTTAATAAAAAGTTGACAGGAAGTTTGTTAGCCTAAGACCCAACGCTAACAGCAAGGTCACCAATCTTTGCTGAAACATTAATCAAACATAATGTAGTTCATGTACAAGTGTTGGATGTTTGCACCAAATATTTTACCATAGAAACATACCTCATTTCTTGGTCTTGGGAGAGCTCCATGTTCTTTCTCATATTTATGCAGTGCCTAATTGAATAAACAAAGTCAACAAAAATGTTAGAGACAGTTATTTAAAAAGTGTTGGAATTACAGCCCTTGACAACATTAGGCATTAGGATTACGTTAACATTTGACAGTAATTACATGCAACTTACTATATATCCCAGGTGAAGCTGTCCAGGTCGTTCCATTTTTGCAAAGTCTGTCAAGACAAACTCTGGTGCCTTGAGAGACTCACTGAATGATTTCTAATAGAGAAAAGGAAATGCCCCTAAAATTAATCCATAGCAATTGTTACCTGTGAAGTTTTAAAGCATCCAATAAAAGAAAAAAAAAGATCACCAGTACGTAGCTGTCAGCAAAAATTTGAAAGAGAGTCAGTACTTGTAAGGGAGATAAAAAAACCATGTGCAAAATACAATACCCATAGGTATTGCTGTGATTTTCAATTGAGCATCAAAAGTAATCAGGCAATTACTTTGGTTTTGAGATTGGCTGATTAGCTAAATACTAACAAGTAATTGGTAAACCACTCTATAGAGCAATTTACAATTGAGTGTCGTAAAACCAAAACCAAACCATTTACTTACCAATTAGATTACTCAGCCAATCTCAAACTGTAATAAAACCAAAACCAAAGTAATTACCTGATTACTTTCCTCGCTCAACTGAACCCTGCACTATGCAACAATGAAACCTATTAATTAAAATCTTTACTTATCTTTGGAAAAATTTATAAATGACCAGTAAGTTATAACAATGATAGTGTTTTTAAGTTTGCCAGTGAGGGTGGTTCTGGCATGGAATAAAGATGGTCCCATTGCCAGGCCATAGTTCAATTTTCCTTGAGTTAATCCTGGAACAGGAATAAAGTGAACAGGAAAAGAAACAAAATTAATTACCACAGAATACATGTATTTATATTCATGTACTTACAAATTTGACTATTTTAGGCATTTTCACTTGAGTGGCAATACCACCACGCAGATAATCTGAAAACCCACTGGTATCACCAATACTAAAGGTATAAGGACCTGCCATAGAGGAATACATGTAGTTATTATCCAACTGCAGTGAATACTGAATCCAAATAACAGTACTGTTATTTGTACAGTAGAAAATCTGTTTGACAAGCCAGTTATACCACTGCTTGTGTCAATGTGTCATGCAGTGCCTTTTTCAGCTCGCACTCTGAAAAAAACATTTTCTTTGATGTTGATATTGTGTTAAAAAACAAACCGAAATATGGTTGAACATGGTCTGTACTCTTATTGAGAAAGAGTACGCACCATCACTCTTTTCCCAAACATTTTTTGTATTGTGTCTGCATGTTGAGAATTTGTTGAAAACGAAAATCTGACACATACAAAGAGCTCATTTGCATAATGCATTGCATGTACTTTCAAGTGCGAGTTTCATTTGTAAAACAATCTTGACAAGAAGTAGGCATCAAAATTTGTTGATGCAAAACAGCCACACTCTTCTGGCACTTAATTTGTTGACCTACGGGTTCATCAAAATATGGCACAACTCATAAAAACATACAGTGATACTACACAAGATTTATATAATTATACATCAATTTACTTGACTATGTGTCATATTGCAAATAAAATATTCATAAGCCAATACCAGAATGCATTGTTACATAATGCCTACAAAAACTCATATTAGTATTCGATGGTCGAAATGTAATTTACCTAAAACTTTTATTTTTCGTGGTTCACATTGATTTAATTCTGTCATTCCCTAAAAGTATAGAAAAACAAGTATTGTGAGACATGACATTATGACATAGTTAACTCAATATATGCTAATCAAAATCTTTTAATGAATAACCAAGGATTTTCTGCAAGAGTCTTTCAGGATCTTCACTTTGAGAATCCAAAAAGACTTACAAGGCTTCGATTACTCAGGATCTTGCAGTGTGTGCGGTCTTGTAATGAACCTCACAGATTCCAAGGATCTTGTAAAATTCTTGTAAAGTAAGAGTGAGAAAGACCCGAAGGAGAGATGAAAAGAAGCAAGGAATGATGAACGGAAGAAAGGAAGGGAGGGATGGAAGGAGGATGGAAGAAAGAAGAAAGCACTTGTTTTATTAGTACCTGTACTTCGGAGAATGTGACAAAGTCACCAGATTCATATCCATGCCTTTGTTCATCTAGACAAGTCACAACAGCATCTAAATCCTGAAAATATTGTTAGAAGTATACAGAAGAAGCCAATTATTGTATCACAGGATACTAAACCTGTACTCAACACTAAAATGTGACAGTATGTGTCATGTTACGTACCTTAGTGACAGAGGAAATCATGTTGCTGATCGGCTGTTCTCCATTTGTATCCACAACTGTGAAGCTCTCACCAAAATCACAAAATATTTGACTGAAAGCCAAAAAATTAAAAAAAACACTTTCTTGTATTACATCATGAAAAAGATTGCTGTGTTTGTTCATCATGGTAATAGTGATAATAATGAAATATTATTGTGTGTTTCACAATGTAGTCACATAGGATGTATGTTGCAACGTTTCATCACCTGATGAAGACTAGCAGTATGCAGTCGAAATGTTGCGACATACATCCTAAGTGACTACATCGTGAGACAAACGATAATATTTTATTACTATCATTTTCTTGTATGAAGCTAAAAATCTACACTACTCTATACACTCTTGAGCAATAGCCACTGGATGGCTCACTGTGTTGCACAAAGTGAATGGCAAGTGACTTGTCATATTAATAATACTTCCTGGATTGCACAATAACTCTAAATTTACAAATTCAATTGGGACTTAACACTGATAACAGATCAAGCCATGCATAGATTTAAGACCATGTACCTATCTGTAACTTTATATGAAGCTCTGAATGTAGCTTTCAAAACAGACTTAATTGTATTATATTTATTACACAAAGTACAAATATACTAAGGAATATGACATAACTGTTACAAAATACCATGAGTTGTCCATGAGTAATGGAGGAAATTAAACAAAAACGATTTCGGTGTTATCAAAGATGTCCTGAATCACTCAATAATCATAATGTATTGAGTGAAAACCTCTCTCTGTCATAATACTCTGACGATGAATGCAGAAATCATTGTGCAAAATCAAACTAACCCAAACAGTCCTCTGGTGTCAGCAATAATAAACTTAATTCCTCTTGCATGGCAGAAGTCACCTGCCCATATTTGTTCCTCTAGACTGGACTGTGTGAGTACCACAACCTAAAAATAAAAAACCAGACCCTTAAGATACTTGTGAACTACAACATCAAATTCAACCTTGGGCAGATCATAAATGAGAAAAGGTCACAGGTGGAGACATCACAGTTTGTGAAGTGCAAGTGCAGCCTAATGCCATAGGTGGCAGGTGCTCTTATGTAACAATACAGTACACTGAATGAATTGTGCCACCCTCATTAAAACACAAGTAATATAATGACAAAGTCCACACTTTGTGTAACAATACCTTGCAGAAAAGGAATTACAATTTCAGAGGTTAGAATAGTTCTGACTTGCAGGGACCTGAAGTTTGGAATACATGTAAACCAATCCAAAGGAAATAATTATTACTGTTTGCCTCAAACCAACCTGAAATTGTCCTAAAAATTCTTCTGTAAGCTGCTTGGTGTGAACAGACATATTGACATAACTGTTGAGTTCTGATATTCTGCTCAAGGAAACCTCTGCTCTGTTCTTCCCAATGTCCTCATCTTGTAGAAAGAACTGCAATAACCAGATTAACAGCACTTCTCAACCTTTGAAACTTATGAACACTTGAATTGTCTGTCTGGCATTGTAGAGTACACTCAGATTAGAGTGTAAAATTCCAATACTGATTCTTTAACTGTTTCTAGGGCAAAATGCTACAAAATTAATGAGTGATTGGACACTTTAAATGCCCAGTTGAGGCCTTGCACTAGTTTATTGGACCACATTGTCCTTGAGGTATCCCCTCGTCATTCTTTAGCAAGAAGGGTCACTGGGATGAAATGTTGAAATGTGAATGTTTGTGGAATAGATACATTCCTAGGTTCCCATCTAGACACTTGAATCCTTCAGAACAAGTATATTGTATGTTTTACGTGGGAACATTTTAGGAAACACTGGCATGACGTATTTATAAAAAACTGTGTCAGTACAGTCATTTATGAGACCCTCCAAGATAAGAATTTTCATTTGTATATTAATTACCGTAACAGTGCTGCAGATACAGCTACTGCAAGTTCAATATTTACCTGAGATGATAAGTCTGACATTTCCACATTTCCTGAATCATGGAGGGTTACTGACTTTACACCACCCAGTACGACATTTTTAGCTACAGATGAATGATATTTCCTTTTCTTAGTTTTATGATAACCATACATTTAAATCTTAAATCTCAGATTCTAACCATAAAAATGAAACTTAATAGTTTCATAATTTTTGATACCTGCAAGAGACTAATGGCCTTGATTACTACAGAAAACTCAAACAGGAATTCTGAGAGATTTCTTAATTGATAGTACTGTATGTAGTAGCCTCTGGTATCACATTCAAGTATTGACTTTCTTCATTGTGCTATTTCAGCAACTCACACTCCCATACCTTTGCTCTAAGGGCTTACAAAATTTTCCTTTTTAATATTAAGCTTGTCTATTTTAAACACATTTTCAAGTTTTTTCTTAGAGTACTCACTACAAATATTTAGTATACACTCTAAAAAATTTTCAAAGTAAAACAAAGAAACAAAAAGCATGTTTCACCAATTTCTACTCCAAGTCCTTTCAACCCTGATATGAGCACATTGGAGAGAGCCATTTTTTTCATGGCTTCATGACCAAGAACATATCTGAAAATGAAATGCTCAATATCAGTAGTTAACAGAAATAGTCATATATTATTAGTTAGTATTACTTCATCGGTTTATTCAAGGCAAAATTATTAATTGCAGACCACGGCACATTCGAGCATCACCCTAGACTAGAAGTATGTGCACAGCGTGAGTATTTCACATTATCATTATTATTATTACCATTATTATTACTATTATTGTTATTATTATTAAAATTATTATTAATATTATATATGATTATTATTGTTAAGAGACTGATAGTTGAGTGACCATGCCACGTTGTGTTACTCACGTTAACTATTGACATGTTATACAAGACTTTGTAATTTTAGCCTTTTGTTGTTAATCTGTGATATTATTGAGATCATGTTGCTATTTCAAGCAAAACATTACTCACCACGCTTTCATTGTCCCTTTCCCATCCCTCCCACCCATTTGCCTTCGTTTATCTGGGCAAGAACTCTCCAGGTTGAAAAAAAATTGAAGTTAATTTTCACAAAAGAAAGTTCAGGGTTCTCCCTTGAAGTCTTCAAGCTTCTCTATTGTGACATCAAGATTTTCTTATTATGGTAATAAGATATAGTGGTGCTTCCTACTTTACAAATAAATTACTATGTGATCTAATATATAAAACAAATTGTTCATTTAAGTCTACTTTAAACTTCTGGCTGCAGGTCTAGAAAATGGACTAGAAATGTTTGGCACAGGTAAGGATAATGCACATTCAAAATGGTCAGATTATTGTATAATTATGGACAAAACACAAAATCAGTCTGGCATTTTTAAATGAAAGTGCTGAGTAATTAAATCAATTTATCTAACAAGCATGTTTGATGGTTTTCAGTACAAAAGTACCACAGAAAGTGAAAATAACTTGCGATACTGCAATGATCTCCACGCCTTATTCACCAGATATGAATTTTTAAAACACACCACTGTTCACGTAAAATCAAAACTTACAGTTGCCGAGAATAAAGTCCTTCGTCTATCTGCATTTGATTGTCCATATTTCCGTACGACATAGAGGCCTGCACAGAGAACAAGCGGGCGATTTTAAAAAAAACTTTCACCAACAGAAAACTGCAAATGCCGAAGAATAAAACTTTCAAAGTCAAATGCACTTCTTTTTTACCTTATCTGCTGAATGATTTTCTTGGGACAAAGAATTCGTAACACCGTCCGAGTTAGAAGTTTTCCGTCTTTTCGCGGGAGGCGCTGCGACCGTCTCCTGATCAGGATATGATGACATCTACTACACTCATCAAACTATAAGGCGGTGTTTGCTTTATTCTATTTTTTCCTGGTATTATGCAGCTGTTTCTGTAAAACCCCCACAGAAAGGTTTAGCTGAGAGAAACCGGAAGACTTCGTCTAGAAACTGGCGTTTTCCAACGTGACTCGCCTAGTGAGGTCGAAATAGAAAGGCTAATGAGTGGCCTGGCCTTATAATACTGGGTAACCATACTCCGCTCTCCACTCTTACTTATGACGTCACAAATTCGTCAACCTCGTTCCCAGGGTCCTCTCTCTTCCTACTATGAGGTAGGAAGAGAGAGGACCCTGGGAACGAGGTTGAAACTTCGTATCAAGGTTCTGTTTGTTTTCTTTTTGGTTATTATTTTTCTTCTTTGTTTTCGCAATTTCTCTCTCTTATCTTGTTGTTTTTAACCCTGTGCTTCGCACACTAACGTCTGGAAACCAAAAGTTCTCAACTATTAAATTTCAGTATATTTTGAGACTGCGATTTTCAAAGCCAGCTGTTTCTATGGAAACAACAATCTCAGTACGAGACAAAAAAAGAATGTGACCATTTTGAAGCTGTACGGATAAAACTTATCAGGAATCAAGCAAATATTGTGAAAAATGTCTGCCAAAGAAGAAGATGTAGAGAATCAAGGAGCAAATGACGATGAAAACGAGGAGCAACAGACGCAAGAAAACTCCCCTCAAGGAGAAACTGCGGACGATCCAACCCAACCAGTCGATCAAAATGGCGGCGAAGATTCTGCACAAGTCGCAGTTGTGGAGAAAGGTGCTGAAAAAGATGACGAGGAAAAAAGAGAAAAGAATCTTGATACTAAGAACTCAGTTACTGCGGAAGAAATCAGCGAAAACCCTACCGAAGAACAACAAAGTCCAGCGACTCAGAAAGAGGATCCAACGATTGCCGAACCAGCTATGTCTGTCGTTATTTCGGAACCAGAAAAAGACATCGTAACGCAAGAAGCGAATGCTCAAACAGAGGGCAGAGAATCACCTATTGGGAATGCGGGTGATTCTGCCGACAGTCCAGGGAAAGGGGATAACGGAATAAACGAATCACAGTCAGAGAGCGACTCTCCTCTTGTTGCTCCTCCTACATCTAAAGCCGAGAAGTCTATAGATAGTGAAATTCCAGCAGAAAATGCCACGGATCACCCTGAATCCAAGGGAATAGCTAAGGATGGCTTTACTGCAAACGGTAAATTAAACACTTGATTCCATTTTACAATATCCTAAGAACTGCAACTAAATGGCACATTTTGCCGCAGTACTTGGGGATTGTTTCTCCAGCACTCACTTACATAAGCTGCCAACTAGCTCCCATGTCTTAGACGTGAATGTGGTTTGTGAAATTCGATCACACACCTACCAATGAAAGGTCAACTACAGTGTATAGTAGTAGAGCCTTAATTTAAACTACAGCCACAACTGTTACAGTCTTCCCTCTTTTTCCTGTATCCTCCTTAGTGTCAGCTTTCACTTCTTGGTGCTTTTGCAAAGTATTACGTAGTTTTGTAAATTTTTTTTAAAAAAAAACGTTTTCTCATGGTTCCTGCCATGTTAGGAAAACAATTTCTCATTCCTTCTTCTGTCCCTGTCCCCCTACTTTCAAGAAAACGAAAGAAAGACTTATCAAACTTGTACATGTACGTTTGTCTTACAGTGAAATTCATCATTATGCCAGAAGGTCATGTACAGAGTATGACATGCTCCTTAAAGCAGTCCTTCTCTGAACTAAGAAACCATTTTTCATCAGAATTTAGCCAGCCTCCTCAAGCGATACTAATGATATATGATGGTATGTATGGTTCTATAATCTGAGATTTGAGATTGCTAGTGTGGCCATCAATAAATATAGACTGAATTAAAAATCCAATCCATGACCATGGCCATGATCAGGTATATCAATTGCAAAAAATCTTTGTTGACAGAAGGGTTTTGTTACTTGTATAATTTATATAAGCACACAATTATGACAGAAACAAGGGTTACTTCTTGGTGGAATGTTACAAAGGTTGGGAAATTCTCCATTATCAGTACACAAGAGGTGACCGGCAAAACTCCCGGACTTTGAAAGAAGTTATATATTTAGGTGTTTTCAATTGCTATGAAAAGTTGACTTAGTTCTTTATTCTGTTGGAATTGTTGTTAATTGAAGGAAAAATGGTAGAAGACCACACTGTCTTATCAGACCTGGGTGTTCAATCTGGACAGACAGTGCAAGTAGAAATTCAGTCAGCAGATCCTGTCAACAGACCTTTACATTACAGGCAGACATCACCAGCCTACAAACTACCAGACAAACTCAATGTCAAAGTGGAAGTTGGTAAATATACATGTATACAGATTTTTGTTCTGCCATAATCAGAAAATAGAACTGTTTCCCAAACAGTTTCAAATGGCATTGCACTTCTACATACAATTACATGAATCAATCAAAGAATCAACTTTTTATACTTGTAACAAGTAATTGCTTTTCACTAGTACATACAGTGTATATGGAATACCATATTTTAGTATTTTTCTTGTTAGCTTGTTTTTTTTTAGGGAGTATCTTACATAGGGCTAACCTTCTGGCTTCCTGTTAAGATACATTAAATGATAAAATAAAAGAGAATAAATTTTTATTTTCAAGTTTACTTTTGCAAATTATTTTTACATTAGTATTAATAAAGTATTATTAATTAATCTAACTGTACTGTAATTTTTAGGTGGAAAGGAAGTTGAAGTTGTTGTTTGTATCATACAAGAGACTAGAAAAAAGCCATTTTTAGGTGGCTACAAACATAGACTGACAGGAGTTGAGTTCCATAATGCATCTGTGCAGACCTTACCCAAGGTCCATGTACCATCATCTGTTGAGAAGTTTCATCGTGATACCCAGACATACAAGCTACGAAACAGAGTCCAGCAGACAACAAATACAACTTCCACGCAAATGGTAAATATTTAAGAGTATTTATGGTTTTGAGTATTTTTGTTTTTTTTTCAGGCTTTAACTTCACATCTGCTTTCGTTGTGTGTATAAGTGCGACAATTAATCATGTCTTCATATCTTTTTCTGCAGTTCAAATACGTGATCTTTCATATATTCATTTGCAGTATTTATATGATTGTGTATAATACTAACATGCTCAGTTGTTGAAATCAAAATCCATCAAGTCCGTGTCCCAATGGCAAAGTAATGAAATAATATGAGTTTAATTTTTGTCTTACTTGTTTTGCAACCTGACAACAAGATACAAAAAAAGTTTACTGTCTGATTCTTTAAATCTTCTATGCCACACTAATATTGCTGAATTTGTCTCAATTTGACTTAGACCAAGGATGGCTGTTATGTATCAAATGTCCAAGATAAAATACTGATTCCTGGAAAATATGTCACTGCTGAGCAACATCACAGGAAAATTTTAAAGAAGGTAAGTACATGCCTGTTTGATCATCGAGTGCAGGCTGAGCACTGAGCAGTAAAATATTTTAGCATTATTTGTTTGTTTCTTTCTTTCTTGGCTCACCTGCCAAATGCTGCCTTCAAAGAAAACAAAAATTCAGGAGCTGTTCTCTGCATTTTCACTCTAAAACTGTGACAGATTTAAGTAAAGTAAATCATAGACAGCTGTGCACACAGTGTCTTCATCCCATCATTATTGTAATGCTTCTGCTTAATGCTTTCCGTAAATCACAGCATTATGTTCAACCTTTCAACATAATACATAGATTTCACTTTTTAGGTCATCATCCTTCAAACCTACTGGAGAAGATGGCTGGCTAAGAATTATGTTCAGAGACTAAGAGAGGATCGCATAAGACGTCAGGAATGGGAGAGACAGGAGGAACTGCGAAAACAAAGAGAAAGAGCCGAGAGAATAAAAAGAGAATGGGAGAGGAGGATAAATCCTAAGACAAAGGAAGACTTTGATCTTCTCTATGCCCATTTAGAGAGTAAGTGAAATACAACAAGAGAGAACTGTTCTTAAGCAGCTGCCAGTTTTAGTGGTAAAACATTCTAATTTTGTTTAATGTCTTTGTCTAGAATGGCGTAATGAAGAGATGGCTTTAATAGATGAGCTATATGCTGGTCCTGAGCGAAAGGCAGCTCTTGTAGGTTTATTAGAACAGGAAGCATACCTGATTGCTTCCATTGATAGGCACAAGCTCTCTGCAGATGAAGAAAACAGAGAAAAAAGAGTCAAGAACTTCTTGAACAAGGTTTGTGAAGCAGGCCTACATTATATGCATAGTATAAATAGTTCATCTTATTCTTTAATTGCCCTTTTCTCATCAGAATATCAGATAAAATATTTTAACTATTTATAATTAACCTTGAAGGCTTAAATTTTCCTCTCTCCAAAGGCTGCTGCTCCAAAACAGTGGAAAGCTTTTGATGGCAAGATCACTGAAATGGACACACCCTACACTATTCGTGCTCAGGAGTTGAGGGACATTTACAGCACACTCAGCATGAAGTACCTAACACAGGATGAAAGGCTGGATGTACTGCTGACACTTAAGCATACAGTAAAAGAACATGACTGTAAACTGACTCAAGAGATTATTGAGCTCATTGATAGAGAAGCTGACTTGCTGATGAGAGGTGTTAAGGAATCCAATCTTGAAGGTATAGAAGAATGCTGTCAGGTATCCAATATTATAAAGCTGTACTAAATGAAAACATGCTCTCATCAAGACTTTCAAGTATAAGTGGGCACAAGGTTAGAAATGAAGACTTGGCAGTAAATGAAACAAAATAAAAAGAAGAAACCGGATAAAAGGAAATAAACCACAATTATCCTGTTTTCTCAAATATACAGTTTGGTGCATGAAGAAAACAATCAGAAAAGTTTCGTCCTGTAGCTTTTTTGAGTGTCTCCATGTTGGAACCCTTGATGGTCTGGTGGAAAAAGGCGTTATTACTTTTGAGCACAAAAAAGCTGCGAAACATGTAGCTGCTGTATATTAACAGTCACTTCACAAAACTGAATTGCTGTTGTTTTTCTAGGTTTACGCAAGAGAATATTAACCCTGTTCCTTCAGTACTGCAAAACACCTCTTTTCAATCCTGAGGCAGCTCGTCTCATCAAGGTATATATAATTAGTTGAAATCTATTTTTCTTTGTGTACACTCCTCAGTTTTAGAGCGCATTTAAGATTAATTCTGAATCATGGCAAACACCCCTTTTTTGTTCATGGCCTCTGAGTATTAACTCACTGATCTCCCTGTGTGATTCTTCAGGTTCCTCAAGATCCAACAGTGTTACGTAAAAATATCTACTTCTGTCCTAGTTGTAATGCTTACCTACCATCAACTGAGTTTCAACTTTCGTCAAATTCAAGGTAAGTCTATGGTTTTTATGTCAGGTATTTGACCGGCCTCAAGTCCACATGGGCCAACAGAGGATAAGTAAGTAAGTAAGTAAGTAAGTAATTTGACCAGGAGGGTAGTGTTCTTTGGTTTAACAAGAAGTGTGTGGTCTGTGGTTTGACCAGCAGGGTGGTGTCCTGTAGTTTGTGTTCTGTGCCTCGACCAGTAGGGTGAGATTGCGTGGCTTAACCAACAGGGTGGTTTTCTGTGGTTTGAACAGAAGTGCACATGGTTTTCTGTGGCCCCACTAGCAGGGTGATGTTCTGTGGCTTTACCAATAGGCTGGCATTCTGTGATGTGACTGGCAGGGTGGTAGTCTGTGGTTTGACCAGCAGGGCGGTGTTTAGTGACTTGACCTGCAGAGTGATGTTCTGTAGCTTGTCCTGCAGAGTGGTGTTTTGTGGTTTGACTGGCAGGGTGGTGTTCTGTGGTTTGACCAGCAGGGCATGGTCTGTGGTTTGAATCATGATATGGCAGATGGGACCACTCGAAAACTAGGCCTTAAATCAAAAATGTCTGATGATTTTGAAGTAAGGGGCATCCTGTTTCCAATGTTTTTTGAATTTATGATTAATCTTCGCAGTTATACACACAACTTAAGCAGTCGTGAAATTTAGGCCTGAAAAAAGTTCAGGCCTTAAAGTTTTAATTTCACGCCTGTGTTCGTGGTGTTGATAACTGCGATGATCAATCAAAAAATCATCTTTCTCCGCTGTTCAAATATATGATCTTTCATATATTCATTTGCATCCAATGTTTTCTGTTCGTTGCGCCGTAAAATAAAGCTTTTTATTGGCATATTTTAATACAGCAATAAAAAAGTAAAGGTTATGTTTTGTTTCTTTTATGATTATGAGATTAGCCTTGGGATTTTCAGGATCTGATCTCTGTTCATTTATTTTTTCGATATATAGAGTTGTCGGAAGGTGTAGAAAGTGCACCAAACTTGATAACGACGCAAGGTTACGACACGACTCCTCACAGTACAAAGTCATGTTGAAAGATCTGAGACGTTCTGAGGAAAGTTTTGAAGACGGTTCCAAGGTCGCCTACTTATTACAGGTATAAATTACTCTCCAGCTGAAAAGCTTCGGCAGTTTGATTAATATTGGATTTTGGCTCATTAGTTGTTTATAACTCCATTTTATTCGAACCGACATTGAATTTAACAATCCAGTACTTGTGACTTAAGCTCTAGAGTTCAGTCTATGGTTCGTCATTTTTGTGATTTCTTCTAGGAGCCAGACCTGCGTTATCTGGTGGAGAGTATTTGGAATAGTCAAAGTGTGCTGAGCGCCCATCAGGACCTGTTCGATTTGGTGCTTGTTCGATGGAACAAATATGAGGAATGGTCCCCTTGGAATTGTATCTTACTTACAAAAGAGGAAGCTTCGGCGCATGCCAAACTGGAGAATGTAACCGAGGTACTTACTTAACTTGTCTTCTGTTTTGGTTATGGCTATTCTGATTATCGTTGTTGTTGTTATTGTCTTTGTTGTTGTTATCATTGTTGTTATTATCGTTGTTGTTACTTTCGTTGTTGTTGCCGTCAGTATTCGCCTTTTTTCCGCGGTCTTCCCCCTCCATCCTAAGGAAGCAAAAGAGACACTCTTACGGCCAGTTAACGCTATCTTAACTCGTTACCGCGCTATCCCGGTGCTCTTTAGTGATGCGGTCACACTAGGCTACGTAACATTAGGATATGTGACAGGCGTCTTATAATAATCGAAAACTTTTGGCCAAGAAACAAACTAAGTATGTCGAATAAATCAAGCATTAGCATTTTTCCAGTTTTCTAATTGCTTCATTTTTCTGTCTTGTAGGCTTATGGACGCATGTTTATCGGCAAGATTCTCCACAAACATGTGCTGGCAAGGAACTTCTTTTCTCGGCTACCCGGAATGGCTGAGCATATGAAGAAAATATCCAGCCAGAATCGAGGATTAGCCAACAACGGACTTCAAGCAGCTTCGCTGAAAGCATAATCCGTTCGACTAAAAGAATTTACACAGCCGTTGTTTCGCACCTTTTAAATTTTTAGTGATGAAAATGTAATATTCGGTCAAAATGGATGAATTTGGGACGGCAAAATCGATCCTTTGGGTGGATTTTTTGAACAGTTTTTGTACATATGTGTTATTTTCCTTACGAACTGTAGCGAAATTGTTACATACGTCTTGTAAATAAATTGATACCTTAATACAACTGAACAAGCAGTAATGTGGCCAAGAGTTGTAAACTCTGCAGTGATGACCCCCGAAACTACTGATGCGAAAATGATAATTCCCTGGTGAAACCCTATCTGATGTTCCCTGTTCACTCTTTCCGAATCAAACAACAGGGAAAAGATATATGGTAAAGGCCAACCTGTGAACGATGACGCGGTGCTTTGTCGTGTGTATGAGTTATTGACCAAGCGTTAAGTGACTCTTTGGTCAAGATGGCTGGATATATTGCCCGTGGAGGGTACTCCAAGAAAAATTGGGTAGTGGCATGCAGCCCTCTCCCCAAACCCCTTACCCTGTTTATGGCCAAAATCTGCGATTTTCCCCACCCTATTTATGACATAACCAAAAATTTGAATGATACCCTATTTATGACGTGACTCTTTTTTGTTGCTAGCTTTATCTAACCTGCGCAGCAGACGTTAAACAAGGTAGAGGAGGGCAAAGCGCGGATGGGCGAAGGAAGGCGTGTTGAAGAAGTAGCTTCTTCTAAAAAAAAACGAATTGAAGACTGGAGTGCAAATAGTGGCAAAATGGCTGAAATCGATACCCTATTTATGACCAAAACGGCTGAAAAACCATACCTTTGGGGCCGCACATACCTATATCGCTCATATAAGGGAGCCCCACCCCGGGATATATTGGCCAAGTTTCTTTCCTTGCGTTTTTATGGACCGAGACGGAGTCGAGGTCAATAAACACACAAAAATGGACGGGCCAATTTCAATCATCTTGACCGAACAAGCTGGGTTTATAAAAGATTTACTGTATGGGCTTCGGAGAAATTTTTCTTGAGAGACATAGCAGGTAGTCCCAAGCGGGCAAGATGGCGTCTTGCCCTCTATCGCAGCACAGTATGTAATGATCGAACGTTCTTTTTTGGAAGTTCTATTTTTTATTTCCTTTAAATCTGTAAATTCTGATCAACATTCGGAAAATTTCCCTTCTGTTTTTTTTTTTTTTTTCGCGAAATTGAGGTTCCTGCTCCGTGGCAAATAATAGATTCTTTTGTCGCCGATTCTTTCCCTCATTACCTCGTTATGAAGTTGAAACCCACCACGCACTCTCCCTCTGCTAGGGAGAATAATTAGTCTTTTTCAGCGGTTTCCCATTTAAGAGTTGTATTGTTTTCTCTTTTATTTTCCTTTGCTCGGAAGAGCCCTGACTGTAAAGCTCATTAGGTATCTAAATATGAGCTTCAATGGCCTAAAGCGAATACTAAACATTAACCCAGCGAATGCGCTCTCTTACTTCACGAACGTCAACTCGGACAGACGGCTGGGGTTTCGAGTATATGATGACATGTTGGACGAAAAGTACACGTATCGAAGACCGGAGTTTCTTCAACTGAACGAGGAGTCGGAACAAGCAGCCTCGGACCATGAATCAAGACCAATTATTATTCCACATAGGGAACTGCCCCTCAATGCAGGATATGCAGAGTGAGTTTTATACCTTAGCTTATCATCTCATGTAGATGTGACCGCAGCTGTATATACGTAGCAGTTGCATGGAAGATTTTCGCTGAAACACGTACTGCTTTAATTTAACTTCCTGCTGAAAGGAGTTTACTTGTTTCTGTGCTGTTGTTTCCTCTCCTTGTAAAAATAAAAACCCTTGATTTGAAGTCGGCAAATATTTGTTTTGATGATAAATGAGGAGGTCCCTACGTTAACTAGAACTAAAACAATGATCGTGATCGTTATATTAAAATAAGTTTCGGTCGATAATGGTGAACAAGCTTAATTATAAATGAGTTGGGCTTTACACAGAGTGTTTGTAATCCAAATAACTACAACGTGGGAGAGCTATCTTACAGGAAAGTTATTTGCTGAATTCTTCTCAGCTTTTATTTTTTATCGTTTTCTGTAGTTGTCATGGTAAAAACAATTATACGTTTTCATTATAATTCTCTCCAAATTTGAATAAGGAATTACAAGTGCCTTTATTTGCTTCTGATAATTTGTTGCTGACTCAGTGGGCATTAATAATTATCTCCGCAATGACAGACATTTGACTTTTTTATTTTCAAAATTGCATTTTTGAATGGAAGCACACTAATCTTTCATTGTTTTGTGCTGATGCATAATTTGTTTTCGGCACTGATTGTTTCTACTGGTCCTGAATAGTCCAAATATTTATGGGTGGAATGTTTTTATATCGTATTTACCAGTAAAACAGTAGTGTCTGCATTTGAATCAATCATGGCCTACACCTGCAGAGCTTATCTCAGTCTGTTTCTGTAGATATGTGAAACAAGCAGTAGCATAGGAGCATAGTGCCATTCCTGATACCTTGTTTTCTAGCAGGCTTTTGAGGGCATCCTGGGGAGAGCTTGTTCTCAGGCTATGAACTTGTCTATTAAACTAAAGTCTATTGCAGGATTTGTCAGTTTGTCACTGGTATCAGTTTAGATGAGTTCCTGGAGTGAGTGTCGCGCTGTTACAGTAAAGTGCCTTGTCTCGGAACACAACACAATAACCCCAGCCTCTTCTAGAACCCAGACTGCTTGATCCAGAGTTCAGCATACTAACAATTTGGTACCTAAATAATAGAATCCTGTAGATGTATTAGTGATCAAAACTGTTTCTTGTATTTATTTATTTAAGAGCAATTTACCATATTTTCAGAACTATCAATGCTGGGAAAACACCACACAAGAATGAGGACCAGTCTGTGGCTGGAATGTTCTGCCTAAATGTCAACAAGTCAACTAGTGAGACGGAAAGTGAAGAACGCCCTAAGCATGTTACACAGGTACATGTTAAGTTTTACAACTCTACTTTTAGAAAGACCCCAATCCATAGACCACCTGAATAACTGGAGCCAGAAAGGTGATCATTTCATAGACTGTGGCACATTTGCTGGATTTCATAGTCATTGATGAATCATGGATCCTTGGCCAGGTTGTAAGTCATATCTTGGACTACCCTTGTAAATTATGCCATCCATGGACCACCCATACAAACCTAGTCCATGGGCCACTCTTATGAACACAGTTTTCCAGACCACACAATACAGAGTGTCCATGTGAACCTAATTTATAGACCATTATTTTATTGTGACCCAGTCCATAAGCTGCCTATATGAAACAGGTCCAACTTTGGGCCATCATTGTGGATCCAGTGTGTAAAGCATTCCACATCCAAGTCCATGAACCATGTTTATGGGCCCACTCTATATTTATTTTAGGATGTAGCCACCCTTGAAGGTCCAATCCCAGGAGGACATCTAGATTTGGTTGATTAACTCTGTTTAATGAAACATAAAATTTTCTGGGTGGGATCTTTGGCCTAGAGCTATAAGGATGGTCTACAAGAAAACTCATTTATGACCTCAAGTGTAATTTAAGGTGGCTCACTAGTCAAGGAATTATATAAGAATCTGAAGATTTTGTTTAAAACTTGAGAGGGGAGGGGGGTATTTTAAACACTCCTTTCTGGGCAAAAATCATGATGAGGGACTGGGTAAAGCATGCATATATTTTGTCACATGGCAGCTGCTCACGTGACTGCAGTCAGCTCGTTTGCATTCTTTTTGTGATCGGA
>OMLO01000167.1_pt1 | contig 35306 bp, 20 predicted proteins | sample 1674811 | NCBI WGS metagenome assembly OMLO01 (sample SAMN06265003, study PRJEB25207) | coral metagenome | isolation source: Coral host | place: Mexico:La Bocana,Puerto Morelos, Mexico | collected 2008-11-13
GCTTGTGTGGTATATACTAAAACAATTATTCACCTCAGTGTCGGTGAAAGTGGTGGATATTTACCTCGCCGCTTCGCAGCTTGGTAAATATCCACCACTATTCACCTCCACTTCGGTGAATAATTGTTAAATAGGAATTAAGGTTATTATACTATAGCCTAATGATTATAAATGATTATAAATCATATTATAATTGTTAATTGTAATCACCATTTGAAACAAATCTTGATCTTAATTAGAATAGATTTTTACGACTTTATTTCTCCGTTTTTTCCTTAGTTTTAGTTTCAAATAAGAAGATACATCAAACACTCAAGACAGTGTTTGGCCACATTTCCAAACACCTCAAAGTCCATCAAAACTAACTCCACTACACATTGTATTTTGAAAGTCCTCTCTTCTTGGTGTTTGGAAATAAGGTTAAACACTGTCCTTCCTTTTTTCTATTTACACTTACAAAATTGTGCACTAATTTGATGTGATAACTTTAGTTTCTTGAGTAATGATAAAAGGTACAAATCACCATCCTAAAGCATTTAAATTTGGTTTTTGTAATTTCTTTTTTAACATAGCTAGTGATTGCAGTACACATGTGACCTGATTATCTGCAATAATCAAAATTATTGACCTGGTGTCAGTTATATGCCAGGAAACTCTTTGTACCCTGCAAGCAGTTCACCATAGGAGAACCCATTTGCTCGCAAGGTAGTGTCTTTAATAGCTATGACTTGCTACAACTCGCAGCATTGGGTTTGTCTTTTGCTTAGCAGTTTTCTTCATTCTTTTCTGTCACTTGGATTTATAATGATTACTTTCAAATTACACTATATTTTTAAATTCTCATGTACCGGTATGCATTTAGATTTAATTGAAATATATTTTTTTTATTTTTTTCTCTGTGCTAATTTGAAGCATAAACAGGTGTGCTGTAAGCTGATAAGAAGATATGGCTAGTATTTACAACCTCCCTCTTGGGTTTTGTGGCTTCCATATAAAAAGTAGGGATGTGCTTGGTGTACATCCGAGAGGTTACAAAATGGTGTTAGCACCTGTTAGAGTGATAAGCCTCAAAGGTATTACAGCAATGAGCCTGTATTTCCGCAGTACCTTTTAGGGTATTGGGCCGAAAAATGTTGGCATCAGATAATATGTTGCTTTAGAATCGGTACCTCCTAGGGGTGACAAAAATTTCAAGCCACGCCCTCAAAACAGGGTCTTAGTACCGCTTAGGGGTTCTTTTCAAAATTTCCAATGAGCACCATCATCCTTTTTTTATCAGAGTTCTCTTCCCCACCCCACCCCCCACAGGACTGGTTATAACTTGAAAGACATATTTTGGTTATTAGTGTAAGAGAAATTTGAAATCCAAATTTTTTTTTTTGCTCATGTATTATTCCTGCCAAAGCATGTCTTAAATAATATTATAATTCCTCTGCTACATGCACATCTGAAGAGCTGCAAAAATCAATTAACAGTAAAACAAAACTTCAATGCCACAATAATAGTTATTACTTCTGTGAAAATAAAATACCCTTACATAATGCATTCAGTTGTCAATAAAATTGTAACTTTTTGGCTTAATATGATTTTCAGCTTTCATTTCTTTTGCTTATAACATCAGGGGTGGCATATTGGAGAAACATTTCAGCATTAATTTAAAAATTTCACATGTGAAATTGCAGAATTGCCATCATGGCAATGTTTGCTGCAAAAATTTCTCATTAAAATAACAAGTCATAAACCCATGATTGTAAGGGTAATCTGCCACCCATGATAGATAAATATAAACATGGTATACTCATGAAATTACAAGATAATTTCACTTGCGTTTTGTCAAAATTCTAATAATTTCCCTTAAGTCTTGGAAAATTACGATAACTTGACAAAACTTGTGTGAAATGATTTTACTCGTCACCTTTTGATTACTCATACTTATAACCTACAGCAGAAACATTTTATTCCATGACTTACCAGTGAGAGTGGGATTTCAATACCCATTTTCTTGCAAGTGAAATGTGAAGTTTGACTAAAACTTGTCACAGGTACAGTGTGGGGTTTAAACCAAAAATCCTTCAATGAGAAAGCGTCATTCTACTGATATTCTCTAAAACAATGCAATCTTGTGACAGATATTACTCAAACTGTAGTTGCTCATCACCAAATATAATTATTTTGACATATTCCAACAGACTTTCCAATGGCTTACTGTACTATGTAGACTGCGAGAAGAATAAAGAGAAAGTCTGCAACATATAAGGAAATCCAACAATTACAGACTACATACTCTAACAGGCCCTAACCCTCTCACCCTTAAGGAAGTCTCTCCATCCTTCTCTGTTGTTGCCAGTTAAAGCCTGCCACTTTCCCTCCATTGACCGTTGCCAGCCACTCTTTTGCCTCCCCTTCTTCTATCTCAAATCTTGCCTGTCTGTATTGGTATTTGGTTTACAGAGAGTTTTTGCCTGCCACTGTTCAACCCCACATACAAGTTGTTGTAAGTGGGCAACAGGTCAAGTAGAAGATTGCTAAACAGGGTGAAGTATCTGTTCCTCTCTGGGTCACCATGGAAGCCATGAAGGCCTGTCTAGAACCTGGAAAAATGCCTGGCTAACAGGCCAATGGTGAAGCTGGATGGGCTAAACACCCATTTAGCGGATAGAGCTCATTATAGAAACCTTGTAAAGGAAGCTGAAGGAGGTGTCTCACTAACATCTATACATTTGGAACTTGACAAATTACATTAGTTGGGGTGGGGGTTGGGTAAAAATGGATAGTCATGGTTGGCAAAGACATCACTTGTTGAAAATTCCCTGACTTTTCCCTGATAAAAATCAAATTTCCTTGATCAAATAAACAACTGCCCTTTCCAGTTGTTAATTATCACTGATAGGTTTTCATTGTCGTTGTGAAGGAAAAATATTGTTGAAATCACAGTGAACCCAAATGTTTCTTCCAGCTTTCAATGGTATTAAATCAGAGGTGTTAAATTCTTCCAATTTTCCCTGGCTCAAAACAAAATCCCTGACCTTTAGGAAAGGCTCCCTGGCCATTTCCTGACCTGTGAAACAAACCTGAATTTGTGCTTTGTATCTCTAAAGAGGTTTCAGATTATCATCTGTTCTTTATTTTTCGTTCTTTGGGAGGGAAAGAAGAGGATGATGTGAGGCTCCAATTTCTTCCCCTTTTGACAAAGGTGCCAACTACCAAAAACCAAAAATATTCAAACTGCAAACAGCAAGGCATTTAAAACAAAGTTGGATTTATTTAGAAGTTTAGTCTTTATGGAGTACAGGTAACCAGCAGCAAAACTGGAAAAACAGGGTAAGTTGAACTGTTCACAGCAGTCAGACAGATAAAGCTACTGCTCCAAGGCAGATCTGAGAACTGAGACAAAGTGTGGTAAATTGCAGGTGACAATTATGTTATCATTGTTGCTCATGGCAACACCAATTTTAACTCCAAAACTTTGTCACCAAAGGTCTGCCAGGCCTTACTCAACTGATGATCGTAGTATTACAAATTTAAATACAATTATTGACAGAACTCAGTAAAACTTCACATCTGCATTCATCATTTCTACAACAATACACCATTTTTTGTGATAAAGCCTCTGTTTAACCCACATGCTCGAGAGAGAGAGTGGTACAGCAATGATCTGGGGATGGGTCCCATTCAACAGTGTGGGTGAACTCCTGTTGAGGAATCATTACTTTGCAATGCTATAACCAAACTGCTCCAATATAGCCTTAATATCACCCCCACCCCTGTACACAAGAGAACATTCACAAATTGTGGCAGAGCATGTAACAGATGTATTATAATTGTATCTATATATAGCAATAATCATAACAAGTTAGTATATACCAAACCATGTTTTCTTTATTTTTCTTTTTTTTTTGCATTCTCTACCATGTAAATCCCATTAATAAAGTCAACCCTTTCTGCTTTGCCTTAGACTCAGTTTGGAATATACTAAAAAAGCATTCATCTTTGTGAAGGTGAACAGTGAATTTACTGTGCAAATTATGGTCCAGCAAATATCCACCACTGTTTACCAACACTTCGATGACTTTCACAAACTGCATGGTTTAATTAATACACAATAAAGAATTTCACAGTAGAATTAAGGAAGTTGGATTTGATATTGATATTTATAATATTGAAAAATAAAAATATTGGCAGTATTTTAGATGCTGCAAAAAAAAAAAAAAAAAAAAAAAAATTTTAAAAATGGCTAAAAAAAAAAAAAATAAGAAATAAATAAAAAAAAAAAAAAAAAAAAAAAAAAAAAAAACAATTGCAAACAGGGCAGGAACTTAAAATAATCTTGACTGTTAGTCAGGCTTTATAGTTTAAAGATTTCAATGTCAGACTAAAGAACCTTTAGTTTTTCTTAGTGATGCACTCCAACTTTTGTCAACTACCATTGAATCACACTGAATGTACAAAATGCTAAGCGATCATGTAAATCCTCTACTAACAAATTACCTACTAAAATGAAATTAGCAAGAGTCCCAGACTCTGCTACATGTACACCGCACATCTTTGAAAAAAAAAAAATGACATCAAGCTGTCTTTTTAAATGCACAACATATGTCCAAAATCAGAGGTTACTTGGGTAACTGCATGAGGTAGCCACACCTTAATCTTGCATCCAAACACTTGCTGTACTATACTAAACTACACCATGCTAAAGGTGATCTTAGTCTCGAGTACCCACCCTCGAGGCTAAGTACTATACTTGTCCAGTAAAATAGTGCAGCATGTAAATTTTGTAATGATGTGTGCAAAAAGGGCTTTCTTAAATACTTTGTATGACCATGTGGACATCTATCTGAAATGCCAAACATGGCTGTTGCACATGTACAAGTTTATCGTACTGAAGAGTTAACTTTTTTGTCTATTCTCTTTGTGTTGTTGCTTGCTTCCTTGATGGAATGACATTCCAAGTGAAATAAACAAGAAGAGCAGTAGATAATTGTAGAAAATCAATTTGCTTTTTTGCATCGAAGATTATAATAGGTATTGTGTCCAGCTGTTTTACTTCCAAAGTTTCTTGATGGACATGTTTTTCTCAGAATCCTTTTGCATGACCTAGGAAGTAAACACAATCCATAACAAAGACTTAATTATTATAAACTATCTTGAACAAACTTCATCATGTATTGCTACCAAACAGGTAAAATCAAAAAGAAAATAAATCCTATTCAATAAAAATCCTACCTTTGTGACTGCCATTTCAAAGTCTTCCTGGGTGACATGAACTCTTCTTTCCCTCAGTGCATACATGCCTGCTTCTGTACAAACACCCTAAAACAAGAAAATGAAATATACTTGTACATTAATAATCTCATCAAATCTGACATACCCTATTTATTCGCCTATAAACTATTCAGTTTTTTCACAAAATTAAACTGGGAACTAGTGACATCTCTACAAGATTGGAGGTTTGGCTTGTAGCCGAATATTTTTGCCAAAAAAAAATATCAGTTTCTTGATCATCAATGTAATGTACAGTACCTTCACTTCAGCTCCTGATGAGCCAGGCATGAGTTCAGCAATTTTTCTGAGGTTTATGCCTCTTGTTAAATTCATCTTTCTCGAGTGAATCTTCAGGATGTCCAATCTTGCCTGTGAAAAACAAAGTCAGTTGAGTAGAAACTGTGATGTAAACTCCACATGTAAATACATTTTAAAAACATGTTCTGTATGTATACATAAAAGTACAGGCCCTGTCCGTGGTTGTACTTTTTTTCGAAAAAAAAAAAAAAAACAGGAAAAACCTTGACACGTTCAAAGGTCACAACAAATAAAGTATTCGCTGTCTCACCTCCTCATTGGGTGGTGGAAACTCAATCTTCCTGTCAATACGTCCTGGTCGCAAAAGAGCTGAATCCAAGATGTCTATCCGGTTTGTTGCCATGACAACTTTGATATTCTTGGTTGCTTCAAACCCATCAAGCTGATTTAACAATTCCAACATGGTCCTTTGAACTTCACTGTCACCTTGTTATGAAAAACAACAGTTTGCAAACACACTGAGTAACTTATTAGTTCCTGTCACACAGTTTTTTCATGAAAGATTGTAATTGCCAGAATCATCTTAAGCAATAGACCATAGATCACTGCTTTTGTCATGTAAATGCACCTAGTTAGCATCAACTTGTTTTACACAACAAAAGCATTGAGGTCTGTATCAAAACAAGGTCAACTCTAGCCTCGCTGTCATCCAAAGGCCAGGTCACTGAGCAGACAACTGTAAAATGGTCTATTACTTATCCATGAATAACCCAATGATGAGGAGCTTCCATTCTTCGATTACCTCCATTTTGTATCAAAATGTAAATAGTTATTCTGAATCTGGCACGCACATCATTCAAAGCTTAACTAAACAGCAGAACATCTTCCTAATACAGATACATGTATGGCTGTTTCACTGGTCAAAGGTCCTGATGAAATTACACTTGTTTCTCTGCAACTGAACTCACTTTAAGACATACACTTATGTAAAGTAGACAATCAGAACCATTCACAACAGTGTTCAACTTACAGGAGTAGACTGTAAAGTATACCATTACAAAAACAAGAAAGTCTAGTGAGCTAGGAAATCAATCAGACAAGGACTTTGTTGAATAGATTTCTTTTTTTCAGTTCGCATTCTCACCTCCAGATCCACCCTCTAACCTTGACGATCCAATGGAGTCAATTTCATCCATGAAAATGATAGAAGGGGCATGTTCTCTGTAAAAAGAAAACATTAAGAAGTGAAGGAAAACCATGAAAAATGGAAAACTATAAAAGCCTTGAACGCAATATTATAACAGCTGTTTTACCTTGCCATAACGAACAGTTCTCTGACCATTCTGGCGCCTTCACCAATAAACTTCTGAACCAGCTCCGAGCCTGAGACTCTTATAAAAGTGCATTCCGTGTGATGTGCAACAGCTCGAGCAAGAAGGGTCTTTCCAGTTCCTGGTGGGCCATACAGTAACACTCCCTAAAAAGAACAAATGTACATGTATTGGGTTTGCAGCTTGTAAATTAGAATCACACAAAAACAAATCAACATTGTCATTATGAACTAGTCAAATCTTACCTTCGGTTGATCAATTCCAAGGGCCTCAAAAAGCTCAGGATGTTTCACAGGTAGCTCAATTACCTAGTCAGAAGCCACACAAACAATTTCAGATAACTTATCAACTGAATGTTCTGTATTGAAGACAATGGAAACACATGCTACTTCATTTAGAGCTCATGCAACATAGTCTTTATGGCTACATCACAGAACAGTAGCCCAATTTCCAATTTATTACCCTCCCCTCCCCTAAATAGGATGTTAGCTCCACAACAGGATACCACCTCACTCTGTCCTTCCCTGGATTTGGTCAGTGTGGCATACCAGTCTACCAGTCTGAGTAGAGACTAGAGAGCCAATGTGGTAGAAAAGAGTACTGCTTACAGTATTACCCAAGTCGGGGTCTATCATGTGTCAGAGTGGTTTTCAATGAGTATTGAAAGAAATCAGACAATAAATTACTTTCTTGGCTTTAGTTTTGGTTTTACTACATTTTGAGATTGACTGAGTAGCACGTAACTGGTTTGGTTTTGGTTTTACGAGGCTTAATTTTTTTTATGAGGCTAAATTGAAAACCGCTCTGGCTAATACAACTCACAACTCGGCTACTAAAAGTATGATGTGTACATGCAAAATAACCAGTTGGAAAATTGAATACAGTTCAACGCAGCAAGGCACATGGAAGGATCGATACTACACCGAGAAAAACAAACCTCTTTGATTTCCTTGATTTGTTTGTCTAGACCACCAACCATCTCATAAGTGGAATCAGGAACCTTCTCAACCATCATCAGACTGACAAGAGGATCCACCTAAACATGTACATAACAATGACAAAATTAGCAAAATTCCAAAAGATATAAAAATCATATTGAGTTAGAACTTTAAAAAAAGATGACATACATTTGCAAATTTGGTGACAAAGTTTTAGAAATTAAGGTGATGTTACAAAAACCGATTTCAACGCAGATTTTAAACCAAACATTGTTGCATCAAAAATTGATATCACGTAACATGCAGCACAGAGCGACTTTTAACAGAATGTTTTGTCGTGGCAACATGCAATATTGTTGGCTGAATTTAAAATGTTGGGTCAAAAGTTGTCTTGTGTAACACAGATTAAAAATTGGCTTGTGTAACTCACCTTTAGTCTGGAAAAAATTTTTAAATAACAAGATTTATAACATTATTTAATGTGATATGCAGTTATTGTAGCATTAAGGGTATCTGTGATGTAATCATGAGGGGCTACCTAATTCAGGCAGACACCCTTGAAAGTCCACAGTAACTTTAACTGATCTCAATAAGGAGAAAATAATTAATTGGATATAAACGTATATCAATGGGTTTCATTACCGCCCAGGCACCAGGCAAATTGACAGGCTGTGAGGAAGATTTTTCCTGCCTGGTTTGACCATAAAGAGGGAAGCTTTTCTTGTGAAAAAGTTCAGTTCAAAAAAATTTGGCAGCCTGTGAAAGCCAGTTGCCTGCTGAAAATGCTGATGAAACCCTGTTGATAACTCTCCAGAATAACATTGGATGGTCTATTCTGTGCTGAAAATGTGAGCAATCTTCAAACCTTGTTCGGTAAAATCTTGTGAAGAGTGTAACTGTCGTTCCTAAGAGCCACCCTACAGTTTGGGGTCACCTACAAGAGAAATGAACAAAACAAAAATTTAGCAACAAATGGTGCACGATTGATGTTTTACATGCATATTTCATAGTTCTTTTGATTTGGGTACAATCACGTACATGTTAGTGATACAGCTAAGTTTTCAAAATAAGGGGTCCAACACAATTTATAAGGAGTGTCCCCAAAGTTGGGCACTGCCCACCTGGTGCAGTGATCTTGTTGGAAGAGGAGGATCACCCCTTTCTGTAAGAGCCTCAGGCTCTCCCCCTGAAAATTTCAAGAACTTTGATGTCTTGTGTTGCTCTTTATGATGGCATTTGGGGGTCACAAAAACAAAGAAAATCATTTTTTAAATTTTTTTCAGATGTGTGCATTTGCTGTCTTAGAAACATTGACTTCAGAGAGCATTACAAAGAGTTGATTATGGTAGAAAGGAAAACTTATTCGCTCTTGATGGAATATTAATTAGTTGATGTGATTTTGCTCTCAAAAAGGCTAAGCAATATCACAGTTTGTTTATCTATGACTTATGTATACCTCTGCCATGACAAAGGCATATCCATTATTGTTTTATACAGGTCTAAGGAGTTACAGTGTCAATAAACAAGACACATTTTGCTGCTATGACACTCTATAAAAGGCTGTAAAGTATACCAGGTCCTGCATAAACCCACATACCTTGCCCCGGTAGTTTTCTAGATGGTAAACAATATCTTTTTAGCTAACATCAAACAATATTATGGCCTACCTCACTCATATCAATTGATTTATCAATGTCAACCACAAATTTCCCTTCTGGGTGAACCTGCAGGATGAAAAAAGTTATTAGCTTAACACATAATTAAATTAAAGAAGCAAGCTCTTAAAGTAAGAAAAGATACAACAAATACATGCAGTTGTAAGGGTGGCTAATATCAAAGCGTGATTGATGCAAGCTCTAGCAATACAAAATGACAAAACAATAAATAGTATGTGTACATACAACAATTCTACAGTTCAATTAAGTTGATGTTATGTTTGTCATATACACTGTACACCGTGTACATGTGGGTATTAAAAGAACTCACTGGGCCTTTCTGTTAAGTCACATATTCACATGATACACAGGCAAGATTTATGAAACACTCTAAGGTGCCCTGTATTAAAGGAAGAAACTGACCTTTACTAGAACCTTTTTCTTGTCCATGGGTTTGACCACCTCACCAACATATGAGCCTTGCTCCTGCAGCAGCTGCAATTCCTCTCTCAACATTCGCACTACAACAATGAAAGTCAAAAGACCATATTCACTTTCAAGAATAAATGCTCCTTCAATCCTGCACTTTTTCAAACAATAGTATATAGTAGTATTAGTAATGTAATACTGAAATTAAGAAAACATATGCAAAATTAGGCAGTAACTTACTGTGGCCAGAAGCATGGGAATACATGTAACAAGTTAAGGACTTTGAAAAGAGAGAAAGGAATGTGTACCAACCTTTAGCATTTAGCTCATTTCTCTGGGCTTCAAGTCTCCGCAAATTCTTGATTTCTTCTGTGACAACCATCTAAAGAAAGGAATTTGTAAACTACATGTATCACGGCAAAAAATAATACAAAAATAACAAGTAAAGGATTAACTACGCAAAACGTGACTGGAAGGATGACACATACTCACAAATAAGCTCCCGTCTCATTAAGCCCCCCTCCCCCCCTTTTTCTTCACATTAAAAGACAATATCTGGAATGTATTAATTTATCAAAACTGAACTGAACTGATGCAGTATGGTTTATTCAGGTGCTGCATTATTTTGTCTGCATGGCCTCCAACTTCACTTGCTTGAGCTTTGCTACTTTCCATTCTAGTTCTTTATGAAGAATTGATATTATCTTCTGATTGATGCCTTTCGCTAAACTGAATACAATGTAAGCCTTCTCTCCAATGAGCCTGCCCTCTCTAATAAGTACCCTCAAACGTGCTTGAAAAAAATAAGCCCCCCAATGGGCTTAATAGAGGATGCTAAAGAAGATTAGCTATATTGTGAGCCCACTTGAACCCTTCCTTGATTTTTTTTAAAACAATTTTTGGTTCAAATAATTGGGATTCCACTGTCATTGGTTACATAAATGGGTAGGTAAATGATGAAAGTGCAAAGCCTTTGCTGTACCATATGCATATAGCTCAATTACACCATGTTACCTGGAGAGACTCGATCTTTGTGATATAATATTGTTGAATTCCTTCATGTTGCTTCTCTTCTTCTACTTCCATCTGCATAACAAAGTCATGAAATACTGTAAGACATAGAATACAGGTTTTGAAGGTAATAAAATTTAAACTTTAAGCAACTTGTACACTTGCTAGCATCTATAATGTACATGTATCAGTTTTTAGCCCAAGATGTTTTTATTCGTCTTGTTAGTTTTTTAGTTTTAATTTTTTATAAAAATTAATTGTCAAGCGACTTAGAACTTTAGCATATAAGTGTGCTATATAAGTTTTTATTTATTATTATTATTATATACATGTAGGGAAACCAGGCATATGCAGGGCATTTGACCTCAATTGCCTTTTTCCACTATCAGGAATTTGAGTACGAGTCTGGACCCAAGGGTGGGGATGTTTGATTTTTGTGAGGAGGAATGGAACCCAATCATATCATTACATGCACAGTCATCTTCAAAAAATTCTTGTAGAGATGAACATGGGTGCTTAGGAGGTAGGCACTTGTTTTATATTATTTTGTTTTCTCACTCTCAGTGATATAATATTGCCACATTGTTTTGTATTATTTTCAACAAATAAACCAACTACTGTTCACTACTCACTTTCAATATAAATTGCTGGAACACCTTACTTTGTGGGACTGCGTGGATTTTGAATGGTACTCACATTTTGTCAGACAATCAAGCGTTGGAATTCAAATACTTTCCATTTATTGGCAAAGAGCAATTATGTCTCTATTGAAATTACTGATGCTTGCAGGGCAACACACTATGGCACTATAATAAGGGGATTTGATCTGATTTTACCAATTCTCTGGGATCTACAGTGGGGATTTTGAGCAAACGTTCTTCTGGACAATCAATTAACCCACATAAGCCCATGTCCCCCTCCCTTGGGCTTGACACTGATAGATGCATTAAGCTACAGCAATGGAACTGATAGTCTGATTCTAAAAATTGCTTCAAAGCTATAGTATAGCTAATTGATTTTATATTATAAATAAAACATAAATAGTTTAAAAGGTAAGTTTAAATACTAAACCTGAACAGAGTTTAGGAAACGAGAACTTCGAAGCAGTTTTAGAAGTCCTTAACAAAGGAACACATCTAACGCTATCACAAAATACATCATCAAAAATATACAAGTAATCGAGCCTTGCATTCAAAAGGTACAAACTTCGTTACCGTTAGAGGTTATGTGAGGAATTAGTGAGCAAACAAACTTAAACTTCATTAAGTTCAAGGATCTACGGGTCTTCTCGCGGAAGCTTCGATGAAATTAAAAGGTAAAGGCCGAAGGGACTTATGTCAATTTCGAGCCTCCGAAATCTTAATTTTACTTCTAAAAGTCAACACGGAAGAAAACTGCATATTGAAAGTCCTTTTAAATGGGTGACGTGCAGAGTTAAGCAAAATTCGCTTTTCAAAAAAGTCATAGTTTTCGATCAAAAGATGTCGTCATGTACAACCACATGATACACTTTTGAAGTTTCTTCGCTGAAGACTGAAACTACTTCCTATGGTTTTGTCCTGTTAAGTTTTCTTACCTCATCTGCCTTAATTTTCTGCACTCTACGAGCAGGTTCTTCCTTCTTAACGGTGCTTCTCGTGCTTGGAAAATGCATTACAGCCGTACCGGCCGCCATGTTGGAATGACTTTGACAAAATTTGAACCATACCGTGATGCTAAGCGAGCATAGACACGAGCTCATGAATGGACAGTTGCATTATGGGTAACTTGTTCCCAGTACTTAATTTCCTCCTCACATTTTCCTTTCATCTTCCCTGGCTCTGCATTTCTCTTGCTCCAAACATAGCGGTGCAAAAGTATGTAAATTTATCATATTCGAACTTTGTTTTCCAACATACGTCTTCTTGCCATGTATTTATCACCGCACTCTGCGTTTTATTGATTTAATCGCCTTCATAGTTTAGGTTTATTTTTTTGTAATCTGTTGAGGCACTTTTTTGGACGATATAACAACCTTTGAACCAACTCCAGCCTCTAGACCTTTAAAAGGTGCAAGAATTCCTGAGTTCTTAAGCATATAGTGATAGCTGAGTGTGTGCGCCCGTACTCAGATCTCACTCCCACCGGCCGTGAGAGATCTGGGTTCGAAATTAGGTGTGCCATACCTCCCTAGTCTGCGAACAGGATGCGGACGAGGACGAAAAATCGGCGAGCAAAATGCTGCCTTGTTTCATTCGCGCTTGCCGGGAGCCTATCGCAGCTTATGCCTCTCAGTCAAATGTTACACTATACAACACCAGTACGGATAAGATCACGCACGTAAAAATCCGTAAATACAGATACAAACTCGGTCGCGCCAAAGCAAACACATTAGACAAATTGCCAAAATATTGGTGTAGACAAATCCTGGCGATATTTGATATTACACCGCCTAAACTTCCCTTTATCCCAAAGTGCCAAACTCCCGCCTAGCCGGATGGAGCTCATAACAAAAGAGATGCATAATGTACCTCAGTGGGCATATTTGTTTTTCCTTAAAAGGATCATTTATATAGTATTATAAGTATTATGATATACGCACTTGCGGCGTGGCTCAGTTTTCTAACTACAAGCCCAACCTTTCCTTCTTCTTGTGCAAGAAGGTGTTAACTTTTCTTTTATGTTTGCGCTTTCTCAATATACATAACGTTTGCCTATGTATAAAGATCACGACCTCATTAAAGAGTTTGGCTACCGTGTTGAGCTAAAAAAACGCAGTATGTAAGCCGTCTATTTTATCATGCATATCAGAGTCTACATACATTGATTGAATGGAGAAAATAATGATTTTCACATAATTGTCAAGGTAAGACCATCTTATTTCTTCAAAAAAGAATGATAAGTCATGGCTACTAGTCGAAATTTCTATCGTCTTTCCCCTGGTCTATCTCAATAATAGTAAAGGTGTTTGCATTTGCGAATTGAGACAAAGAGTCCTCGTAGTTAGCAGCTGAATAACGTCTCGGTTGTACAAGACCAAAAAGTGGACAAACACAATTCTCGTCGCACAAAGTAATGGTGGCACGAATTTTAGGTGTACCTTTACAAGATTTAGGTTAAAAAAGGGATTTCTCAGAGAAGGCTTTTCGTTTTAACTTTCAAATCGATTCAAAGACGGGTTCGGCACGTGAAAGAGAGCACTTTGTGAGGGAACTTCATCGCTGCCCTAAGCACAAAGGGCTTATAGGGGAACAAGTGAGAAAGTAAGCTTGAAAGCTAGCAGTAAATTGTTTAATGAATCCCACAATTTTATCAGTTTAAATCTACTAGCTTGTCTTTATTATGCGATAAGACTTCATTCTCGTCTACACTTCCGGCAATTACGAGCAATCTTCATCTCAAATCGGAAACGTAAACATCTCATTCCAGAGGACGACCAGAGGAACAGGCTGGCTTCACTGAAGTATTTCCACTGTCGAAATACAATTTCAGGTATGTTCATTGAGACGAAAAAAGTCACGTTACGGCAGAGAAACAAATATCATGCAGTGCACACGTCTGGAGAAAACAATTTCTATTGCATGAAAGGATAACAAATCCACGCCTATACCAGATTACATATCCACTCTCAGCCCCCCAAAAGTCAAATGGTCCACTGCATTCGTCAAATATCCCAAGAGGTGGACAAGATTCTAAATTAAAAAGCATACTGATTATATGGTATGGTCACAACAATCAAGACTTAATTGTTTTTGTTTTTCACAGTAGCTTACACTGACCGGATATGATATTCAATTTATCCTATAAATACCGGATGACAAATATATAAACGATTCACATCGTGCAACAGGCACTTTTAAAAGGCCGTTTAAAGTGATTTTAAGCAAAAGGCGGAGCTATTTGTCTGAATTTTTGGAAGATGATTTCATCAGTAATCATGGGTGGTTCCACCAGCCAACCACCCTAAAAATATCATGTCTTAATAGCTGATCACATTATGTAACAAATCCTTAAAGCTTTGCCCAAGTTCTATATATTTAGACCATACTGAACATGGCTATAAAGCTTAAACTGGTTAATCCGTAGTCGCGAAAACCTATTGATATCCAAGCCAACAGTGTCATAGCACTAGCTGTTGGAGCAAGCTAGCAAAATTTTAAAATGTATGACGGTAATCTAGGCTATATTGATTTATCAATATACCGCGTGATTCTCAAGACTGACATTGAATGAAGATAGTGCTGTCAACAGATGCCTTTATTTCAGTTGAATTGAAAGGGTATATCATCTGTTGACATAAGGCGTCCAATTAGCAGGCCTATTTTATTCCGCTTATTAAAAATACTCAGCTTAAAAGTATTTAGTTTGGTTTGCAAAAGCCAGATTTGGGCAATTGATTTAACAGCTATCAGTTTTGAAGCAACTGTAGTCTGTATTTGCCTAGCTACGTAGCTCTTTAGCGGCGGGGTTTTTCGGAGTAAGCACTGAAATCTCTTTGCGTCTCTTTTGGTTCACTGTGCTTAGCTGTGCTTGTTAGCATGTGTCTATTGGACTATTTAGTAAGTGTCCACGGATTAAGAAATTTTGGCGCGACACAAGTTGGGTTTCTGACTCAGGAAGTTGAATTGCTTATGTTAATATTCAAGGCGTCTTAGGCAACTATTTTTAGTGCAATCACCTTGGTATTCAATTGCAATTTCCCATTTTCATCCAGCCTCAGCGACGAGACGCGACATTGCAAGGACGCAGGCCGGTTTCAGTTCTGCACGCGGCTCTGCTATAATTAGGTAAGTAGAATAGACTCGAAACTAGTTAATTGATGAATTTCAGGTTGCCCTGAGTTCCTGTCATACTTTATTATGGGTTGTACAGTTAAATTTTCAAGAAAGAATGAAGATGGTTGAAATACTTGAAATATTGCTCGTGACTATGGAACTTTCCATTTATGTGTTTCAAAATACCCAAAGAAATTGATCACTGCATTGGCGGCAATATTCAATAATCCCTTTCTTCTTAACGTCGCTAATTAATGTGTATTTTCGTTTTCCGTGTTATCAAAGTCTTTCAGAGCCATAGCTAGTCATGAATTGTAATTTATTGCCAACATAAACAACCAGAATACCTTGTAACAGAACGTAACGTAAACACGTACATTACTTCAGTCATAATTTGTTTCAGGGACATTGCATGTCTCACTTATAACTGTTCCATGGGCATTGCCTTAATCGCAATATTTTTGTAGCTACGACCCTGCCTTTGCTATGTTTGAGAAATTTTCTTGCGCCGGGATCATCTTCTTGGAAAACAAAAGCACAATTTACGAGCGAGACCCTAAGTCCCTACGTGACAAGACAGGGCGGTCCATAAGCGTCTTTTCTGTCGTGATCGACTTAATCTTTAATCTTAGCCGATGACATGTTTTTAATCCGCAAATGTAAATCCAATAAAACTAAATTGATTAATGGTAACAATAACATCAACAGGTTGATAATAACAGTAGACATTTTTAGGACAAGGATTTTATAAACTGAAGAGATTAACGATGGAAGTGTGTCGGCCGGTTAGCGTGCTCGCACACATTGAGTATTGCAGACCTATGTATTTTTCTCGGAGAATTTTTTTTACGTACGCAAATTTTATCATTAAATATGGAAGCTTCGGTTCTCAGTAAATCAGTCATTCCGTCAATCAGTGGGTGATTGCGTCAGTCAGTCAGTACGGTCAGTCAGTCAGTCAGTCAGTTCTCATTTCGCGTGTAAATCTGGTAACGCAGTTGCTTGCAGTCCGTACAAGCAGTCTGGATTAAAAATTTTGGCTTCAAACGTAAATTGGATATTCTTGGCTTTAATCAGCAAAATAAAGAAACAAAACTTGCAGTCCAGAGAAAACGCTTGAGACTGAAATCAGTCAGTAATGCTGCTAATTTACTCGACCTTTTACGCAAGATAAGTGTGTGTTGCCCTGCCCTGCGCTTCTTAATAAACGAGAAAGCCGCAAATATGCCTCTCATTTGTCCGGTACAACAAAGTTTATTTCCAGCTGTGCTGCTACGTTTTCACGAAATAAAACTTGCAAAATGTTATTAAAAGTAATCCTACAGGCGTCATGTCTTTTTAGTCCGACGCGACAGTCTTATCCTAAGAAAATTGCACTGCAGTTTTCCTTTAACGTCAATATTAACAGGGCAGACATACAGAACTCAATATCAAGTATTTACATTTTGTCTCTTACGCAGCCCCAGACAAGGAATATATATTTGAGGAGTACGTGTATATGCACATACGCTATCTGTTTCTCGAGCACTGCGTCCCGCGCCAAGCTAAAGTAAGACTGCAATACTGAGCGCATAAGTACAAGGTATGTATACTTTATAGATTGAAGTACAACATAAATTATATACTATATACTTTGTTCATGACTGATATATGTTTGTTAGGTGTTTGTCGTAAATTAATTTAAATTGTAAATTTATTTAAAGAGGTGAATGAGAAGCTCTTCACGCTGTTGTCTTTTATTGATACGTTTTCCCTCTATGCCCTATAATGCATGTCACGAGAATGAATGAAAAACTAACACATGGTTTTGCTCACTCTGGAAACGAAAATGGAATCTGAACGACTTTAAATATAAAGCGATTAAAAGTAAGTGAAAACATGTATTCAATATTTTTCGCGGATATCGGCCGCAGGTTTTTTCAATGCTTCCGGCGTAGCAACGAAAGCTCACTTCCGTCCTTTTCTCGAAATATTTCGTAAAAAAAACAAAAACGCTTAGTAAAGATGCCGCGATTAAAATGATTGTTGCCGAGTTTGATAATATCTCTTGATCGCATGAAGTCCCAACGATATATACCAAGGAAGTTCCGGTTAACAGTTCGTCTGAGAGCGATCGGTATAGCCGGGTTTGAGTACAACGGCATTTCCTTGATGAATTGAGTGAAAGTGCTTCATATTTTCATTCATTAATTACCACACGTCCTCTCTTTGTCATTTATCCATGCTTTCCTCAAGTACATGGGAAATACTTTTTTCGGGATTGTCTCAAGTTCTCGTCAAGACTGAGGAGGAAAGACCAACAATATTATTTTACCTCGGATTAAGGTATGCTCTCAAAGAGTGAACCGACGAAAATACAATGTATATGCAAAAGTCATCGTATTTTTAGCCGTCTGCGGTTAAACAATGCTTCGAGAAGTCAATTCTAGTCAATTTTGTTTTATAGAATGTACGCGAATACACGAGTTTTTTTTTTGTTCTGACGCCGGGTTAATTTGTTCATTTGTTGAAGTGCTTACCGTATTCCAAAGGCCTGGTTGTATAAAGCTTATCCAGGATTATCGACAAATTCAAACTATTTGTCTCATTCTTTTCGCTACAAAAGCTTTAAAATTATCTTTCCGACAATTTTGAACTGTAAGTAAGAAGCGCTCTGCGGAAACGACCGAGAAAAACCTTTGGTTAATTGCTAATCCCAGATTAAGTTAATGCGGCTTGCGGAAAAGCCGAATCCACGACAAAAAATTCACATTTGAATATTTTTAAATCAGTGTGTCTTCTTCGAAACATGACGATCAACAGAATCTTGAAAAGAATCGCCAAGACCGACAAATTCAATGACCGTGTTCCGCGGAGCCAACTGATTGATGGCACCGCGTTGTTTTATTCATAACAATGTACTAATAGTTTAGAGGTTTACATAGAAGCAAAGCCGATAGCAGTCAATAAACTAAACCCGGCCACTGCGCTGCAAAACGGAAAGTATATAACTCGCACCTTTGTGCTTCAGAACATTGTTTCAGATTGGAAACAGTAAACGTATAATCGTATATTACAAATATAACATAAGCTATTAGGAATCCCAAATGATGAGAGGCTTGATTCCAGACAGTCTTAAACTATATCTGGCCCGATTAAAAAATGTCTAACGCTCTAAAACGCAACCTTGCGGAGACTACCTTAATTGTGCTGAGTAAGCACGTATTCTGACCAATTTCGAGGACGAACAACATCATAAGTATTACACTCTATTCTATACGGCTAAAAACCAACGAAACGAAAAATTGAGTTGAGTGTTCTGGCTCCAGGAAACAGAAATTAAAATGAGGAACATAGCGAGAGCACTTAGGAATATAATTTGTTTGTCAATGTTTTCACCTTATATACGACCTGGAAAGCCCTAGTAATACGGTTAATATCTCAAAGGAGCGTTCAGTCATAGACATCAAAAACTTTGATGTCCTTCATTATAGAGAGAGGAAAGAAAATGGCTTTCCACGGTCTTTCTGGAGCAAATTTGAACTGAAACAAGTAGTGTCGTGCAAGTTGGAATCGATTATGCAACAAGTCGAGACAGAAGTATGCAGAAGTGGCCGGAAAAATGTCCAATAATTAATGTTTGTTGTTTAGTTCACTGACAAATAACAGACATTTTTTCACTTGATATCAATTGTAAATATTTGCTTCTGGTACTGCTTTGTGTTTAAAATGTATGTGCTTGCTGGCGTATGTACTAATATCAAAGTTTATTGACTACGTTTGGCTTATAAATCGCATATCGCATACATGTATTGGTGTTTTCACACCATTTTCTTCTTGGTTTATACGTTTGTTGTGGTCTGATCCGGTTAAGAAATTCGCGTGAAATGATCTCTAACCAATAAGCGTAGATCTGTTGTTTCTTCAGCCAATAGGAAGCACTTAGCCACTCTTGTTTTCCCGCGTTTTCTATAACACATGCGCTTTCATAGAGCTCGTGTTTTCAGTCTGGCATGATTTGAAGTGATTACCCCTATGTTATAAGTTTCTTTTAAAGTGATCTGATCAATATTTAACGCCCTCGCACTGAATAAATACCAACGCATCGCTAAACGGGGAGGTCAATGATATGACCGAATCTAGAAAACACTCCTTGAAAATTCAAGATACAAAAACATGACTAGCCTCATGAGCGAGAAGAAAATGATCCAAAGTAGAAGAAAAATACAAGAGATAAGACATACTGGATACATTAGGAGGACGGGTAGATTTCTTTCACCTGCCAATAAGATTCGACTTTTTAAAGTGACCCAAGAGTGATGAATAGCTTATTTCTCCTCACGATCTCTGATGTCAATGAAGTGTGAAGTGATGCCGGGAATCATAAACTGTTAATTTTTTGATAAGCCGCTATATTCTCAACATTAACACTAGAGAAATGAATGCAATCAGTTAGGAGAATTTATACTTTAAGATCGGCTTATGAAGCTTCAACATGAACCATAAATCAATAATTAGTGGCCAGCTGAAGATTGCAGTTTTCAAAATGCCCAAAATTATTAGATCAAATGTGATCTGTATTTAACCCACATTTAACGTGCCAAGACGTTCGTTGCAGTCATTTTCAATTTCTTTACAAACTGCTCTTGCTAGCAGGTTTGTTCAGAAGGAAAACCAAGAAGGAAGGAAATCCATCAAACAACAGCATCAGCAGGTAAACAAGGCTTGCTGCGAGTGTATTTCCCTTCCAGCGTGGCAATTAAGTTGTCGCATTCGTTGGTCTGGAAATTGACCTAGAATTTCCACTCAAGCTGTGAGTGACTGAGTAAAACACGAGCTTCGCAAGGAAAAAAAGCCTGTGTGAATAGGCGGACATTTTAATCATACCAAACGGGTTAATTCCCGTAGAAAATGTTTGTACTAGCGGCGTGAGTGAGATATCACTGAGATGTGGTAACGTTTCACAACGGGAACTTTCAAAAGAAGCACGCTTGTTTATCCTCTCCGCCACAATTTAACCACAACAAGTATTTGTCCTTCGAGCGAACTTCCCGAAGAGCGGGCTCCTTCACATCTAGCCGAAAACTACGGTATGTAAGACTTTTATGGTTACGAGTTAAAAATCTTATCAAGGTCAAGAACTATCCGGTTGAGGCAAAAGTTGAAATCAGCTTATGGCCGCAGTCATATACTGATTCTATTCGGCTAGTAACACTAAACCTGTGCCATTTAATCAACTCATTCACGACTTGGTTTTGCTGTACTTTCTAATAAAGCTTTCTAAGCTCTTCAAGTCGCAAAGAAGTTAAACCGTTTTCATGCAATTATTAATGCTAATACCATTTTAATTGGCCACTACTGCGGTAATCCAAAGGATATGATCTGACCAAATTTTGGTCGATCAAACACACTCCTAATGATGTGCGACAGAATGTGGCTACTTCACATGTACGTTCAAAGGGCGCTGAAAGTATCTCTTTTAAAAATTCTCCGTCTGCTCTAACTCTCAAGTAAATTAGAACGTTTTTTACAACGGCTTTTCGTTTAGTGCGAATTTATTTTTCTCTAGGTTTACGGGGTTGTTTTAACTGTCTTGCTGAGTGCAAATCCTTTATATAGGGCCTCGTTGACAAACAAAAATTATTATAAGATATTCCATCCATCATTATGTGTTTGTCCGTTTTCATTTCAAGGAAATAACTCAATGTTTCCAGAAATCACTGAAATGTATTTTTTCGGCGTGATATCTGCGTAGGGGGTTTTAACAAACCATGCCAAAAATCTACTGCTCGTTTCAAACCTAAATGAAATGTGTGGATCAGCTTAAAGAAATTCATATATTGTTCCCCAGCAAGGAGATCAACGAACTTTTAATTATTACACTGGGTTATTTTTTTATTTCTCTGTGTATATATTTACGGACCGTAATTGGGTCCAATCACACCCTTTGTTTTAGTTTTGCCATAAATTCTTTCTTTCGTTGTTGAATTATTGCTGAACACAGAAATTCGATCTATGTATGTACCTCGCTCTGCAAGTCTACATATTTTTCATAGCCATATGGTGTAAAATAATCTTGTATACTTGAAAAAAAAAAAAATAGTTTCAAAGCTGAATGGCTCTAAACATGTCACAATCTAAAATCCGAGACAAGTCAACAAATGAAAACACTTCTGGCTGAAGCTAGAGTCCCTCCCGGCGGTTTGAACATCCGCAATTTTGACTAAATTGAATTATTGTTAATTGAGGGTTTGTCAGTTTATTTCAAAAGAAATGTGGCCAATATTTTCTTTTTCGGTCACTCTTTTCTCCCAAACTTGGAAGTGGTCGGCAGAGGTCGGAAGTCGTTAGAAGTGGTCGGAAGCGGTCGGAAGTGACCGCCTTCAGTGCTATCATGAAACCTTGCAGGAGGTTAATTGTGATGGCCAATCCCTTTTGAAACTCCGGAACCGCTGCATGACCTGTTTGCTTTTCCGCGCTGAACTTTTTTGTTCAGATCTAAATCTGGGGAGCTGGTCGGAAGCTCAAAATAAATGCTGTTTACCGATTTACGTACAGTTCTTATTAGTGGTTTTGAGAATCTGGTATTACATGCATGCAAAGTGAGCCAGTGACACAACATCGCTCCCAGGTTCTCGCTCGAAGCTGTAGGCGGACGAGGATACTGGGAATAAGCATCCCTCCCACCGTCCAGCTTCCCGGCAACCACCACTCCCCCCAACTGGCCAAACAGGTGATGTTTCTCATCTTATGCAATGCAAACGAAGGAAACTTTTCTCAGCGTTTACGTCTTAGCAATAGTCAAAACGACAGTTTAGACATTAAAAAATCAGTGTGCAAACAACTAATACTGAAATTCCTATTCAATGACTAAGATTCTCTAAGAAGAAAAACGTCTTGTCGGACCGGACCGTTGTTCGCCATGAGCTATGCTAACAAGCCTTCCAACTGGCTTTTCGCGCACTTGTCGTTTGACTGGAAGTCTAATCTTATCACCGATTTAGAAGAAACTCAAGGATTAAAGGATAAAGTTCAAATTAAGACTTCCATGAAAAGAAGGCACAGGACATTGATGTAGATTGTATCACAGGTAGTAACAACACTAGCTTCTCAGACAAACTTGGGAACACTCCAAACACGAACAGTCGACAGGGTTTCTGCTCACTGGGTTGCACTACTCTGTCCCGAACTGGGAAGAACTGAAAGAAGCGAAGCTCCGTCGTGTTTCAAGTCACGCAATGTCACGCCACGTCACACCATATATGGCCATGATACACTGCTTCATGGTTAAGTCCTAAAATATGGACAAAACCAATACACAAAGTTCGGCAATATTAAAAGAGATAGCGAAAACAAGCATCAAGATTTGATTGCTGGTCATAGTTTTTTTGCCGGTGGACAGGAGTCAAGCCTGAGATGAACCGATTGACACCGCGAGCATTGAAAAGTTCAGATATTCTTTTTGTTTGCCGTTATTGCAGTAATTTTAACTCTGGGTACTTCTCTAGATAGTCACTAAGTATCTAGATTTTCTTTTTTGAGACTCTGCGATAACTATTCACGAGCTCGAAAACAACGAAAACTGTTATTTGTATTTATAGTTACATTTTATACACAACACTCTTTTCTGTGATCGGAAGAAAAATCTTTTTGGAGAAGGCAGCGTGACCGAGTGGTTGAGGGCGCTGGTGTTGTAATCCGGAGGTCCCGAGTTCAAGGCCTCCACCCTGCCACAAGCCGGAATTATTTCTCGGTAGTCCCGAGTTCAAATCCTCGGTCACGCGTTGTAAATAGCTAACTGGTCTGCCTCCTGCCGATTGGGATTTTTAACTATGTTACGTTATTTGAAATATTAGTTTCCTTTACTTCAGTGACATGCCTGTGAACTAGCTTAGCTTAGTGCTTGTATAGCCAAGTGCTTGAGATTTCATAATTTCACGCTCCAATGAAATTTCCTGTTAATCCAGTTCGCTATTCTTGGCAACAAAAACAACAATGAGGGCAAGCAGACGGGGAGACTGAAGTTTCAGTAACTGATTGTCTTGCCCAAATGAACCATTCCCCTCTTTAGGATGTAAAACTCTAATTGGACATGGCATTCACGACCAAGCTTGATCACACCCAGATATCGCTTTTAATTAACCCACCATATTGGACACAACGTCCCATAAAGCGAGTGGTCTCTTTCGAGTTAAGCCCATTTTTTGGTGACATAGTCAAAGAATTAAAAGCATTTAGTGACTGAATCGTAATTTAATATACAGACATGGAATGGGCTGAAAAGTGAGTATTTATGTAATCACGAAACATAGCTGATGGAAGTCTGAGGATCTACCATTAAATGTACTAAGAAATTTACGTGTATATAGTGTGAGGTAACGTATATTAGAGAACTTTTCTGACCAAAAATAACATGAGGAGTTATTTACGATGAAATAATGGTATTCATTGTATCGCGTTTTCATACTTTCCTCTTGACCCATTCAGAGTCACTGTCACTAGCTGGAACAAATTCAACGTAGCGTCAACAAGTTTGAAAATTATCAAATACTTCAGTTTACGTTATATTATGACGTAGACAGAAGCGTCGCTGAAGTAACTTTCTGACACACCCTTTCACCATTCACCCAAGAACTGGTGCAAGTAGTTCTAAAACTTAACCGCTCGAGAAAAAAGAATAACAAGAAAGAAAGAAAGAAAGAGAGAAAGAGAGAAAGAAAGAAAGAAAGAAAGAGGATCTCCATAGTTAAGGATGTCGATGGAACGATTCAGAATATAATTAAGTATTATGCGAGTATTAGAAATACAATACATGCATATAGGACATGCATGCAATACAGTGATATAAAGAAGCAATTCATGAAGGAATTATTATATATAATACAGATTATCCAGTAAAAAGGATTTGTCTGGCTATGTAAATATTTCTCCCGATTAGCTTTTGAACCCATTAAACGGTGGATGTTCATAAGTCAGCGTGCAGACTAAAACAAATAGCAGGATTAGCAAAAATCTCTGTTCAAAAAATATAATACTTGTCTACAGTTAATGATTTTATGCGCTTTTGTTTTCCCTTTTTGTTGATGCCAAAGTTACCAGAACTGTGACTCATCATCAGGTACTGTGTTTCTATCAGTGATGTAGACTGATTTATTGTATAGAGAGTGATGTGGTTCTGTGATTGTCTATGCCGGGAAGTACCCAGCTATATTCTTAAATTCGTTGCTCCAAGTGAAGTAAGATTTGTTGCATTTTTGCCAGTGTGATACACTGTCATCAGCATCGTATCAGCTAAACGACTAGCAGCTAATCAGACACACTGGAAACTCTGTTTTATTCGTGTTGCGATAGTTCAGGCATCGAAACAACGCCCAAATCCTTTCCAATACTACTTGTAACAGTTTTAATTTTAGTTTCAGCGCGTACAACTACTGGACTAGATACGAGTTCGTACTGTTCAATTTTTGCTCGTTTTACTTCACGTTTACCGTACCTCGTTTAATACTGTAAGACTTGCAAAAATCGAATGATTTTATCTGTCTGCTTTACGTCTCAAATACATTCCTGGTGCGAGTAGAATAGAGCAAAGAATCTTTTTTTTTGTTCCTGACATCTTTGAACTAAGACGGCATGGGTCTGACAATCGCAGTCATAATCGCCGTGTTCAGTAACCCGTGTCCTTGTTTATTCTGTCCCCTAGATCGGGCGTGCTGGTTAGTTGCCTGTTTTGTTTCTAATTCCTTGTCTCAGATTGTTTTGGTTTTAATATTAGAAGGTCTTGTTACATTTGGCAAACGCACGCTTTGACAAAACGTAATACTTCTCTCACGGACCACACACGAACGACTTCGAAGATGTATTTTTCCCGCCACTATTGACGGCCGCGTCCGATGCGTCAAAGCTAAGCTAAATGGTGGATTCATTCAGATATGATTTAAAATTTCTTTGTTAATAATTGTTATTTCTGCTTATTTGTCCTTCAAACTGATGTTTTGGTTTCTGCTTTTGGAGTTAATATTATATCGTGTTACAAACTACGATAGGTTAGTGACCATTCTAGCAAACTCAATTCAAAGACCGTTTTGATACAATTTGGTCTAAAATATATAGCTAGTGTATGCATTTATCGTAATTTCTGTGCAAAGTCCTTAGAGCGCACGACTCCAGTTTTAACTAAAGAAATTTATTGAAGAGGTCTTCGAAAACTAACGTTTGAAACTTGAAGCCTGAAGGCCTGAAGTGCAGCTGTTTGTCAAAAGGTTGCCGTTTGTGTTAAAATGGGGCTGCGTGCTCACATTTTGATTGTCATGAAATAATTAACGTCCGGAGCTAACGCCAGGCAAACCGAGGCACCTGCATTGAATTAATTTATTTTGGGCTCCAGTTAGAAGCTAAACAGTAAACGTTTTTTTAATAGAGTTTTCACCTGCTAATAATTAAAAGGCCCTCAGTGGTAACATTGCTTGTCAGCCCTGGTTTATCTAATATTTGTGATATTTTAACTTGAAGTATTAAAACCAACAGGATAAAATCTCTAAAAAATATATAAAATGCAGCAGCTTTACATTTTTTGACCAAATTTATCCAGTGATTCATAAACAGATTCCTTCAATGTCGTTAACAGGCTCGATTTGCCCTACTGCAATCCCAATTATTTGGTTTAAGTGGGCTAATGCAACTCTATCCTACACACATTGAAATTACGGAAGGCAACACCCCATAAGATCCTATAACGGATCACGACACGAGACGAGATTTCTTTTACTGGATCTCGCTACCACGAACCTTGCACTTTAAGTTAGTAATTACGCCTTTTGCGAACTAAACGTTCTTACTTTATCGAGATATTTTAATGTCTGCCCATGCATATCAACTGACCTACTTCTTCAGACATTTTGCAATACGCTCGAGCAGTTTGGGAGTCCAAATTTGACCCTAGATTATCTTATGAAAATACTGGAATTTATTCAAATAAATTGGATGTTAATTATGCCCCAAATATCCCTCTGTTACAGTGAGTATATCTTTAAATCTTATCTTAGCAAAGATAGCCTTCGTTAAGTGGGCACATTTCCTGGCGGTTAGATAAAACTGGTCATCTGAGTGCCAATACTGCTTGTTATCTTGCTACATAAGCCCTGAATACTAAAAAGCCCTTTAATATTGAGCAGATCTATATCATTATAATCATTACAATATCACTATATCTTTATATTGACAAGCAAACCGATATAAAATGAAATAATCGACCATGGTACTGTGTCCTCAACGTACCGTCAAATTCTTAGACGTGATCTGGGAATTCAAACAAGGAGGAACAATGAGTATTTCTATGCAATCACTGGAGAAGGGCGTGGCTTTAATGTAACAGTGCAAAACTGCTTAAAAGCTGTAAAGGTATCCTTTGTCGTTTTTTATCCTTTACTGGAAATCCCACTTCCTGTTTGCGGATGTCCCGCTAAAATTAATCTTGAGCGACATTGAGCTAAGAGACAGATTAGAATTGAAACTAAGTAAGTATAACGTTTTGCCTGCGTTTTCTTATTCTTCTGCCTGGGGAAGAGAAAAGATGTGATAGGATCGATATTCGTGAGGACGTGTTGTTGAGCGCAGTAAAAACATCGTCCAGAAGTTCAAGGTAGATAGAAAGATACATGCTCTTGCTGCTCCTTACCACTGTCTGACTTTTGGATACCAGGGGGACTGGGGACTAAATTATAAAAAGGTCAGGATGCTTGTCGGAAAATTTGAATTGAACTCCAAAGGAGACCAATCTCCGGCTTAGTGGGGGAGGGGTGGGTGGGACTCGAGCTTTATTGACTTATAAGAGATAACACTTAAACGGAATTGGCTCGATTGCCAGCCCTTATTCAGGAAAGGAGCTGGACTCGAGAGACCGGCGAACATTGATCCTAAGAACGGAAGTAAGACTGTTTTTATTATTTTATCTTCGAGTGCACCCCCAAAAAATGCTTCAGTTACAGCTAATATTAGTGGCACTTCATTGAGACCACCCAGAATACTTAATTTTTACAACTAAGACCTTTTAATATAAGAGTCCCCCGGGTTAGGCACATCAGTTCTTACTTATATTTGATCTTTTATAATTCCTTGTTGTGATTCTCTGGCTAGACGCAGTTAAAGGTATGCCGGATCTCAGTTCTGAGAAGGCAGTTTATTTGATTGTCGGTAAAAGTGACCTCTGTTTGTTGAATTTTGGATTAAGCTAAGTTTCATGTATCTCTTGCGCTCCTCAACTAATTTACTGTAACTTAAAGCTTGACGGAACGTTTGGTCCCAAAGAATCCTTGACACTGTGACTGACTAACCTTTTTGGCAAAATCCTGTGAAACATAACTGTGTCAACTGTGTATGAAATCATTCAAATGTTCACTTCCTCACGCAGTGCTAAGTTTTGAGAACGTCATCGGTGAAATAAACAATTACACGCACGACTACTGCTCACAGCGCACTTCGAACTGTATTGAATAAATTCCACGTTTAGTTTTTATTTTTTTTAAGTGCTATAGAATTAAACCTTGAAATAAAGGCATATCACGTTTTATTTCATGTTTCGCCGAACAATAACAGGTAATAACAGATGATATGGGAGATCCATAACACGACGGGCGTGGTGGGAAATTAGACCTGATTTTATGCATCGGTATTCTATATACAAAAATGCCACGCTGATCAGTACTAAGGCGGTCGCATTTTGAAGATATTAGGAATTAACTTTGGTTATCGTTAAATCCTTTTTCATGTGACGGCAGCTTTAACTCAATTAAGTCAATTACTTTTATAAGCTTGTAATTTAAAGCTTGGGGCAAAAATATCTCATGATTGGACACACCGTTAAGCTTTACCCCCAAAGCAAATCTTATAAAACCCTGAGTGATAACAATCAAAAGAGAACGGTGGAGAAGCTCTTTCATTACATACTGTGTGAGAACTAGAAGGACTACGTGCTCAAACTTCAGGTACATTTTACTGTGCTATGCCAGGTTGTCTTGCTCTAAGAATACTTATGAGACCCCAGTGTGTGACCATTCAAAAAGAAACTAGAGACCTTTTCACGATTTTTGACGACATCATGCTTGAGAGGCAAGCAAACACAGCAAAATCTCCAGTATGTGTATGGATAAATAAGGATTACTTCATGGTTATTGAGCGCGTACGAGTTTTATTCAAGTGAATAAAAATCACATGCACAAGCGAACTAACCATGAAGTAATTTGTTTGTTATATTAGTACTGAGATATTACTACAAATGTTTGTAACTTTAAATCACACCGAGTCAACTGACCACAAAAGACAAGGAAGTCGATCGAAGAACTCGCTTACTCAAGACTCGCTCGTTCTTTTGCTAATTTAATTTTTTTATTATATTGGTACTGAGATATTACAAATGTTTTTAACTTTAAATTACAGTAAACTGTCCACAAAAGACAAAGTAGTCGCGAACTTAGCTCATTCGGGAGTTGAGTTTCCTTTCTTGTATTGTCGTTTTCTTGCATTTGGTCCTCGATAAAGTGTTCGACTGAAATCATGATCATGATTCTGGGAAAGCAGGGAACGTTGCAAATATTTACTCCCAATTACTTCGCATGACCGCCGCCAAAGGCGGGAAAAACCGATACGAATTTTCTCACTTGTGAAAAAAAATCATATCAGGCTTCTGATTGGCCATAAAAAATTGTATGACCAATGAGATTGCTTGTCATCAAAGAGAGACTATTTTTTTTGGCGAGTTTGTTCGCAGTAATCTGATCTCAGTACTTATATAATAAAGTAAAAATATCGATGTCTAATAAGCTGAGAGTGACTGACGTTCTGAGTATTTTATGAGTTACAAGGAAAAGACTCCCAGCAGAAGGTTTTTCTCAGTTGACCTTAAATTTGAATAATATAGATTTAGTGTGATGCGAGAAATCAAATGCCTCTTAATTTTCGTGCGAATTGCGACTCGGTTTTGTAGACAAATGTATGGACAAGTGGCTTTTCTAGCGAGGCTATTTCTCTCAACTGAAGGAGATCAGCAAATTCTTTTACCTAGTAACTCATAAATACTTCAGATCTTAAATTTTCCGTTAGTTGTTGGCATTAGATTCTCCATTTTCCACTTTGATATACTGTGATTCTTGTTGTGTTTGCCTCCAAAATAAGATGGCCGGCATCAGAAATCTTGAAAAGTAGTTTAAGCAACATTTTATGTGGTACTGTTAATTATGCTTTTCAAAGGGCATGGTTCCTATTTAAATCTATGTATGAAACATTAGTGTGCGACCATTCAAATGAAATCTACTGAGCAGTACTCTTATTTGCTACTTTCAGTCATGCTCTTCGAAGTACTAAACTTCTCTCATTAAACTCTACAGATAAAACCTAAAAGTAGGGTGTAAATCCTTAAATCGTACGTTGAGTACTTTCATATGGAACAATTCAGTGTTTATTACACGAGGTTGCTCCAACTCCGACAGCCTTACGTCTAGTGAAGATGAAACCTGAGCGTGCCACATTTCGAATGAAAGCTGTAGAGCACGCAGATCTTTATGTAACATTATTTGTTTTGCTGTTCAGGGCTGTTATTACAACTTTTCACTGAGTGTGTAACCATATTTTCTCGACTTGAAGAATTGGTACTTTTATCACCTCTCATAGTCTGAATGTGGTCAGTCATGTCTTTGTTAAGCTGTACGTAAAGTGCACCAGGTCTCAATTTTAGTCATATGTTTGAAACCTACCTCCTCCCTACTTTTTTTTCGTAATTCCAATGGTTTGTTTGTGTCGCAATCAACTGACTACACAATATTTTACTCTTCTGGTTAATTATGACTTCTATTGTTTTTGTATGAGTTTGTTGAACAGATATTATAGCCCGGATGTTTCCCTCTTTATAACTCCTGATTAGCTCCCATTCACGCGTGGTTTCCGCCCACGCGCGAAAATTACACAAATTGTTCGCTACAACGTGTAACATGTCAAATGTGTTCGCGGTGCGTCCGACTTGTGGTATTCGGTATTCTTGGTAGGGATCCCTCGATTCTAAAAAAGGCTTCCACTTCTGAACTAGCTAGAGTTTGGGCCATCGTTTAGCGGCCGCCGAAAACATCTTCTAAAAGAAAAAAAGAAGAAGAAAAGAAGAAGAAAAGGCGTTTTTAATAAGAAGCTATCCTGCTGGCACTAAACAGACTTGCTGGGGTAGGGAGGGGATAGCACTCAATCTTGAACACTTTTAATACAGAGCAGGACTTTCGTGACCTCAAAGCTCGATCGGCGATCACAAAATCGCGATCATCAACTTAACTTTTTCTGTAAACAAAAGGCGCGTGTTTTCACCACTCGGCGGCTAACGGTAAGTTTTCGAAATCTGTGAAACAGTTTGTTTACTTAAGATGTATTTGATGCTAAGCGGTTGTTTAATGGTCTTCCCCGGGTCGAGACACTTTTAAGTGACTCAATTAAAGTTACAACCAACTTTGATGTTCAATTGGTAGACAACCATTACAACAGGCGTGTAGTTTAGTATTGAACAAATTACGTTTCGTCTCGGACGGCTTCGAAAGCGCTAATTGCAAGAGTATCACAACTCGTGTAATGGATCAAAATGAAGGCTGAGATATCGAGAAAGTGATTTTCGACAGTGGCGTGAAACTCGAGTTAATTGGGGGTAAAAAGGTGAAAACTGCCCGTTTATCTCTAACGAAACATCGTGTCACATGAATGCGCGGAATTTCAGCGCGGACAAAGTCGATTAATTGTAGCCTGCCGTTTCCCTGTCAGTAACAAATCTTCCTAATTGATGATTAATTGTAGGTTTTACTCTCTTATCTCGTACAGATCGCTTCACCAGTTTATCTCACGGGCTCATGATGAAACTCAGCGATCAGATGAACCGAAGGCAGTGCGTGTAAACATTATAGGATGCCAATGAATGAATGAAACCGACATAATGAACCTAGTAGTTATCACGGCGCCACTGTTTCGGAATTTTCACATATGTAACTGAGAAGACACTCTGAGTTGATTTATTATCGCTTCCGTTGTCAGTGGGTGCGTTTGTTTCCTTAATTGCGGAGTTAACACGAGAAATGGGCCTCTCTTTTCCACGGCTCACGGCTGTTTTGCTGCTGTTTTTCTTTACTATTCCTAAGCTTTCAAAGCCTTGTATTCACATCCTCAATCATGGCTGGAAGCCACTGAGCGCTGGAGAACGTGCTAAGCTCGTCAAGGTGGTTTTCATAGGTAAAGTGGTGAACCTGTACACGTACGATGAGGTCTCGCAAACACACGCGGCCGATTTTGAAGTGCGGAGAATTCTCAAAGGAAGGAAAATCGTGGACGAGGTTTTAGAAATGCACCCTTCGCCACTGGTGAAAGTCTACGGCTTCGGCGAGAAGAGGTTATGCCGCTCGCCTGTGAACCCAGGAGAGGTTCACATGGTTTTTATGGTTTATGAGCCAAACTCTCGCTCGCTGGTTGCGCGATACGATGACATATTCGGTGCGACAGCTCCAGCAACTGCCAACAACGAAGCCGATGTATTACAAGCACTGGGTAAGTAGGCCATGAAGATTTCATTTACATGATCATCTCTTTACGACCCTGTTCATTTATCCCGCAAAAGAATGCTTATCTCTGACCATTAAGGACACCCCCATTGCAACATTAGTAAAAATAACTTAGCAGACAACGTCATTTCACAGATTGTCAAACACGGACAAATTTAGCTCCGAGAAACAAATGTTGCGGTTTTGGCCAAAGAATACACGTAACGTTTGTGATATATATTTTTTTATTGATGGCAATGTTTTCTGCACATATCGAATCGGAAAGATTTGCTTTTGTATAATTTACCTGGAATTTCCTTTAGCGATCGTGAGCGGGAAGGATATGGGTACATTTGGCGAATTGTATCAGAATTCCTGTCCAAAAACTTGACATTCAATCAATTTGAACTGACACAAGGAAAACAATACGGAAACCTAGAAATAATAGATAGGCGCAAAGATATTTCGTGTTCTTATCAAGACGGCTTCACGAGGAGACAGTAAACCTTGACGTGTCATAAATAACCCTTTTCGGGCTGTCAAAATCATTCTGAGACAGTGAAAATTGCCGTCTCAACATCTGTTTTAGTGCTGTTTTGCGAGACACGTGAACGGCGCTGGCGAGTTGAGATTCGAAACATTTTTGCAAGAAAATTATCTTCTAACGTATTTCACCTGCTTGAACTACAGGTCAGGGCTTACAAAAACACACTGGACCGCAAACCCGCGATTGAAGTTATCAAAGCAGTTATCAGAGGCTTATTTTTTACGCCTCTTGTTGTCTAATACAGGAGACAGAGAAAGCCCTCCCGCGATTTCTTGTATTTGTGGTAATCGGCCTCCCGTGCCTACCTGTCAACAAAGCGCAATCCACTTTACGAGCAGTGCAGTTTTTTTCTGTCCTCTATGTCTCACACACAGTCGGGTAAATTACGAGTGAAAAGCTTCTCATTATCGAACTACAGAGCTATTTTGTTTCAGCGATTTCCGGAATTGGGTATTGTTCCTCGGGTCTCTGTAAAGTTTGTGCTCGGTGCTTTGACAGAGATAAGGAAAGCGACGGTTTCTTTGGAAACGATCTGTTCTAATCCACTTGACTGTGATTGGCGCAGAGCGCTGTCATGTTTTTACTTGTGTGGTGAGAGGTAATCTATCACTCGAAGTATCCCAGAGGTAGCCAAAACAATCGAATTGAGTAATATCACACAAGCACTGCTGACTCACAGCTGTCTGTAACAGCCTCTAAACTGTTGCAATGGTCGACAAAATTCTTCGATGCATTCTTTGGCAACAATCACTGATACAATTACAAACAATTTCCTGTGTTCCAGGTTCGTTTAATTGGAGAAAATCTGAGCAGCTGTGATATGGTTTTAGTTTAAATCAACTGATTGGCAAACAGTCTTTTAACAAAGTACCGTACTTTGTCAGCAAGGCTTTCTGACTGAAGACTTACCTTCTTCGGTTTTGCTAACTTCAACCTTTCGCTTTTCCTTCAAATCCTAATATAGTTTTCGTTCTTTACGGATTCATTTCGCGTGGCAAATAATAAACCGCCGACTTCTTCGCGGACCGTCAAATTACTTATGGGGCGCCGGCTCCATGTTATTCTCAATGCAGTGGGCGCGAAGTGTAATCCTTCTTTATTCAGTGTGGTGCCATAGAGTCTCTCCTCTTTAACAACATAACGGATTAACTCAAACTTCATTAGTATAATCCCTAGGTGATGAGCAAATATACCGAGCGGTAACACCTTCGCGGCGACAGCCAGACTTGGAGTGTTTCTCGCGTGGTCTCGTAGGCGCGGCAGAAAGCGAGGTTTTTAAAACAGTCGGTGGTGTGAAATAGTAAGAATTACACCTCAATCTTTGAGGAATTCTCAAGGGGACGATTATGCGATCAGAAGAAGATAATAGGGCCGGTATCTTGGTTTTGCGGGATCGACTGTGAACTATTCAGGCGCGTTCTGTTCATCCAGAGAGTTTAAAGATCGAAAAATCTTGAAATCGATATATATGGACTGAGCAAAGCAGTGTGGCCGAAGATACAGGGCATTAGTGTAGACTTAGTATACTAAGTTGGCTGTAATCGAAGTAGTTAATAGTATTTCTCAAAGAGCAGGAAATTCAATCTATTTGTGCACATAGTTCATTACAGAATAAAGCCGATGAAGTAGGCTGCAAAACTTTCCAAGTGCTGAAGATAATCGTGCGGGAATAGAATCTAAAAAGGGTTTATTTTCTAAAACACTTCGGGCTTCAGTAATTTGGGCATCAGACGTCAAATTACCGAGAAATTAGAAAAGCTTTATGAATTTGCGAATCCAATTCATTAACAGAATTAGGAGAAAATTATAGTTATTAAGCTTCGTACATGTAATCCTTTCTGCGTCGGTTACAAAGACTATTATGTCGCGAGCGTTTGCACCCCAAAAATTCAACAAATGTTGATCACAAAAGTTGATCATTGACGGGACAAAGATTTTAATGTTTTACATAAGCGAAAGTACATCTTGGCGATAGACAATTTTTCTGCGGTTTGGTTTATTTGTATATATTACACAGGAACAGAATGTTTATTTTATGACAGCAAAAAGTAAACAGATTAAAGGAATAATCGGATTTTATGAAAAAGCAAACAACAACCAAATAATTGTGGGTTGGAAACTTCGGGATAAAATTCTAGTATTTCGATCTGGCAATTTAGTGAAATGCATCAGTATGTACTAGCTAGACAAAGACTCTTTTATTCATTTTTTTGAATCCCTTGACAATCTATAATCACATTTAGTAATTTTGCTCAGTTTATCGAGCATATCCCTGTTTTCTCGTGATAAAGGATGGATGAAATCCAATTATTGCCGAAGTTGCGACAGATCACGGAATCGAAATACGAACGTGGGAATACGACATTGTCTTGAAATGTTTTTCAATTTCATGATTTGATCATGAGAAACTAAAAATTTATGGAATAAACGCGTTGAACAAGAGAGAAACGTGGGACGATTGCTTCGGCAAAGTTACAACACATTTCAGAAGTACACCCCTCTGTAACAGACCCAGCGGAACCCGACCCAGTGGATTATTCTCTCCTACCCAGTGAAAATTTAGCCTCCCCAGTACCCAGCGAATATTTTGAT
>OMLO01000168.1_pt1 | contig 35236 bp, 16 predicted proteins | sample 1674811 | NCBI WGS metagenome assembly OMLO01 (sample SAMN06265003, study PRJEB25207) | coral metagenome | isolation source: Coral host | place: Mexico:La Bocana,Puerto Morelos, Mexico | collected 2008-11-13
TTGCATGTACAGCATCATGCACGTGTATGAAAGCGGATGTCGGAAGTTCTATTTAAATATTCCTACGGGTCCCTGCAGGAAAATAGTTGAGGGGAAGTTAGCCTTAACACAATGCATAGAAATCGTTTTTCGGTAGTCCTTGTTTTTTCCTTATTTGCAGGCCAGGATCCAGTTAATCTGATCACTACATATCTTTCAACCATGCGGTAGTGAACAGTTAGAAAAAACAGCCGTTTTTGCAACTTTTTTTATTCAGTAGACTGTTATGTGTTACGTCGTAGCAAAGATGCCGTGAAGCGAGAAACATGTTTTCTAGAAAATAATCTATGTCCAACAACATTTTTGCTGACTGAGTCTTAAGTTTTTGATTCTGGTTCAGTCACCATGGCTCCTAAAATTAAGATTTCCTTGTTTTTCATAAAGAAAGCTTTTCTTTCTAAATCATGACAAAACTCGAAAGACGAACCGCATACTTAAATTAAAAGCTAATTAAAGTAAAACTGCTTCGCAGCTAGAATCGTCAATCCAACACCGTTTTGCCCCATCACTCAATCGTTGTTTTATTTCTGTAATAGTTGCATTCTGAATATATTTTACACCCGCTTTCAGTGTTACGTGCATAAGCGAAATCTTTCGACCATCTTTCGACATGCTATGTAAACAGCTGAAAGACTGTTTAACTGTGAAACTGGCAGTTTTTCCAGTTATAAGCGAAAACAAAATGACAAATAAATGAAGATTACTGACCTCAAATGAATAAAGAAGATTGTGGACTTCACATGTTTTCGGATTTACGGGATAATTCAACAACAATCGATTTATCTCTCGCAGAATGACTTCCTGATACTCCTAGCCTTAGTTTGATATCAATTAAATTCATTGTTCATGACTAAAAGTCGAGTTCGTACGTAAAAAAATAGTGTTTTGCTTTCATTTTTGACGCAGCGAGATTGCGTAGTGTATAGAGGGATGGCATGTTGACTAGTTGATGCATGTAACACTGAAAGCGAGTGTAATCGGGACAATTCAGCTCGGATGCGTCGTGTGAATGGCACCACCCGGTCTCGGAAATTTATTTAATTCCTGCTTTACAATATGTTTCAATTCGAAGTGTCTATAATTGTGTGTTGTTAACCATTGCTTGCTGTCATTCACTGAGCATTCTGATGTTTTAAAGAGTGCTGCCCTCAAATAAGCGCCGCAACACTTGAGATAGGCCATTTTCGTATTCTAGTTATTGGACGGCTAGCTTCCAATGGGGGCTCGCGCGGGGAATATCATTTAAAAGAGAGTTATGGCATTTGAAAAATTCCCTACAATAGCTTCAGTTGTAAGCTACTAGTCCAGTCCATTACCGAGAATATGTCGAGATATTGTGCGAGGAATTTTTGGGAAGAAAATCCTGTCTTCCCGCTTTTTACTCACATTCTCACAAAGTGAGCACCGCGCCGAACCCACGCAGCAAATTTTCCCGCCTTTTCGTGTCATTACTTCATATAGATCAAACTGAAAATTCGCCCCTTTTTCGCCCTTATTGCGGGATAATGCGTGATTTCGGAAAAGGGTAATATCTACTTTGATTTTCGTAACTAGCAATGGCAAAGATAATAAGATCTTTTGCCCATGCATTCTGAGTCAGCACCACTCATTATCTTTTGCCCTTCGCCTTGAAGGCAAGAAATGCTCTGGAGTCAAACTCTAAGCGGATATCCCACGCAATGGTTCTCAATATCCGACGGTGAGGTCGGTGAAGCTCGTTTGGAATATATGGATTAAACCCTAGAGGAGAACAACCCGGTGTGGTTTGACCTTTAATCGACCCCTGAAAATACCACTTAAAACGAAATAGGTTTGATTACCATCCGCTGCTCATAAAAGGGTTAGGGTTAGAAGACCCGGGGGGGGGGGGAAGGGCTCGAGATAGCGGCGAAAATCATAATTATAATTTCTTCTAGTGCACCCTAAGACATACTTTGACAGCAAAAAATAGTGACGTTTTGTCATGAACATCCTTAGTGAGACTAGAGCCCTTGATTTAAACCCCCAAGTAAGACGATGAGCGTCCCCGCTTTTCATATGGGAGTACTCCCCCCCCCGCTCCGAGAATCAATACTTCTTTCTTTAGAACGTTCTGCCACTTCTGCTAACCAAATGAAACAGACTAAAACCGAACATCTGAGATCAAAGCGAGTTTATTCGGTAATTAGGCCCTGTGTCAGGTAAAAACAAAAACGGAAAACGAGGTTCAAATTCGAGACGAAACCTTGCGCCTTTCTTTACTCTAAGTATCAGTGCCTTCCTAAAGGGAGCGGATAATGTCCATTTTCTCCCTGTCCCCGCAGTAAATCCCAATACTCAGGCTAAAGTTAAATTTCCTACTTATCCGCGAACGCTTTCGTAGGGTCAATACATTATATTGTACCTATCGACTTATATCTCTCTTACTTTCTTCAATTCAATTTAATTCGTTTACACTGATTTTAGTTACATAAAATTCATTTAATTAGCAAAAATACATAATCAGAGAAAAGGGGGATTAGACAGTAGAATATATTAACTTAGAAGAGTATAAAGATAGTTTAATATAACGAAACCAATTAAATCTTGGTTACAAAGGAAAAGCTGCTTATCATTCCTTTTAAAATTGATTGAGGGCATGCATTTAATGAGGCCAGTGCCTGAGATCTTTGTTACAAAGATCTATACAACATAGGTTTCTTTTGATAACTGACGATTTTCAAAATCTGTAGTTCACTGACTTCATACTATGCGAATCTAGGTTCTACCTTTTTAAGCCGCAATTCAGTTGTGCAGAATGTAATTTTAGCCCACAAAGAATTCATTAGAATTGCCTAGTGACCACACTGGAACTAGAAAACCTTATTTCCCCAGTACTGTTTCATTATAGCCTAGTTATAGTCAACAAAACAGAGTGGCTTTGTGAAAGTTACTCTCTTTGGCATTTTATATAAGCAAATATGACGTCTCCGCTGGCGTCAGTGAATGAAAACGTGTTTATATAAATATAAAAGAGCTATGACTAAATCTTCCTCATTTTAAAACGGCTTGTTTCTTTTGTGCATTGTCATAAGGTAATAAATAGAACGAGAAAAACAAGACTCTGTAAAACAAAACGGACGGGAACCTGAAAAGCTATAATTAAAGCGAGTGTACATTACACTTGAAGGTAAACAAAAGAAAATAAGAGTTTAGACACCAAAGTTAAAGATGAATTACATAATCTGCCATCTATTTCACGGCAAAGTAAAATCACCGAACAAAGGAAAAAATGGTAATCATTTGGCTGCTACAATCAAGTATTTTCCACGTGGCATGTTGCGCAGAGTGTTGAGAAAAAAGCCCGAGCGAAAATAACAAACGCTATTTATGTTACAGAACAACTTTCAGTAAAAAAAAACATTTTGGCTGGAGAACGGCCGAGGACTGCGAATATGTCATCTCTACCAAACTGACTCCCTTGAACAATATCAAACGGAGAAAACAATCTTACAAGACTGTTTACAACAAAAACGCCACGAAATGGCAAGTACAGTGCCTTTAAGACTAGTAATCGCAGCTTTTATAGAAATTACGCGATTTTGTTCACGTTATTGCGCTTTTAGTGGGTTTTCTTGTCGATCTAACAAACTTTTTCAGCGAAATTACGACCGCTTGTTTGAAGGGTTTTTTTGACGAAAATATGCAAGACTCGAACAATGTCCTTTGTTAAGTTTTGTGTTTGAGTATCGGCGGTGCACTCAAATGAACAATACAAAGGTGTTATTTGCTGTTTTCATGAACAAAAATAACCTTGGTGGAATAAATTAAAAGCTCTCTTTTCTTCTCTGAAGTGGCTTTTCAATTAGCCTGCAGTACAGGCGAATTAAAGGGTTCTAACGCTTCGCGCTCGGTCTCGCGCTTCTCGCGCGCGCACGTGTATCGCGTTAGAACCCGCTAATCCGCCTAAACTGCAGATCTGACCTTTGTGATTTGATTGGTCAATCAAGATATCAAAATTCATGTCACTTATAAAAGGCCTGAAAAAGCGCGTTGAGAGATTTGACATTTCCATGCCGTCCTCAGCACAACAACAACGTGAAATGAAAACGTTCTGCGTCGTCTACGGAACGTGGACCACGACGGCTAGTTTTTCGTATTTACATTTGGAATTAAACGCTGTCTTTGCATATTTAGCTTAAACACGTTTTAGAGCCATTGGCGTACCGAGCAGAGCTAAACAATCGCGAATTTCGCTTGTAAAATATAAATTCATTTTTTACTAGGCATCGTCGTCGTCGTTGCTTAAGCTCCCTATTGTACAGTACGAGAGGAGGCGCGGCCAAAACAACTATATGTAAATTAAATTAGAACAGTGTGAAGTTTGAGTCCAGTTATCAATATTTCACAAGCCATTCCTTGAATTAAGCACGTTCTTTATTTTTATAACCTTTCGTGGTTGATAGTATATTCTTCTTAAATAATCGCAGGAAATTTTCCCGGGGAGAGGGTCCCTCCTCCTTTGGCCGGTGACCCAGAACAGGGAATGGTTTTCAGGGGTTTTCGTCTTAAATAAGTACTTTTCAATTAAAGTGGCTATGCGTGTAGCTAAGGATTTCTCTTCCCAGTTAAACCAAAAACTTAAAGATTTCTGCACCAGGCATATCGATTTAAAAATGTCGCATTTAAAACCCCGAAAAGAAACGGAAGGCATTCGTGTTAGAGATGATTATCCCAGACGGGTACTCCTTAAACTGGCCTTTTCGGGGAGGGTCCGCCCAAAAGGGTAGGGATTTTACAAGTTGAGGTATATAAATCTGTTATTTAGTCGATTAAAAAGGCCTCAATTATTACATTCCGAACAGACGCATCTTACGGCCGTAAAATTCAATTTTTTTAGCACTACATGAAAATGACAAGAGAATTTCTTTTTTTGGCGATTAATTCAAAATACGGGCCGGCTGCCAGCACGTGAAAGGGGTAGCTTTTTTAATTTAAGGTATACAAAAGGGGTGCCTTTTCTGTCAAAATGATATGCAGAAGGCACCAGGTTGGACCTCGAGGCGGAGCCCCCTCAAATAAAACTTTGTATTGAACCCCCCATAAAATTTTCCAGGGTGATTATGAGTCTTTCAAATACGAACGATGTTTTAGGTATTATCGTAATAGCTAGATATCTCCTAAAACTGTAGGAAGAAAAGAGATGTATTCACATTTTGTACTAACAAAGAAGAAAAGCGAAGTCGTTTAGTTTTCCACAACAAACCGAAATTGCTGGGCAGGCAATTTAAAGTGACAATTATGTGTGACTGTTCAATTCTTGAATCCTGAATTGTACATCTTTGGAATTGAATGACGATTAAACTATTGCTATATTTTGTTAGACCCCTTCATAAGTATTACTAAATTAGGCTGTCACGCAACGTCAGTAATGAAAAGTGAGTTGCGTGACGAGTACAATGAATAATGTTACAACTGTAGAGTTCCTTGTAGAACTAAAACAGCTTTTCCAGCGACATCGACTCTGTGGTCTTGTCTCACGTGAATCTGGAGTTCTCCGCCGCGAGACGAGCACTGTCGAGCTGAGGAAAAAGTGTGAATATAATTAACCATGATGCCGTGTTAAAAAAATAGTTTTTAAGTCACGCTTTAGGTGACCGTAAATAAACCGCGGAAAAAATGACTGCGCGGAAGTCCAGGTTTCGCGCGGTTTTTTTCTTGGCCCGAAGATATCGGGTAACCATCTTTTCTCGCGGTTTTCGTTCGCCTAAAGCACAACAGAGTAAGCGACAGAGAGACTACTCGTAAACTACGCTTTGTACACTACGTTGCAGTATCTGTTGACTTTTTAAGGACCTGAAACCAGGGGGCTTGTGCCCGACAGGGGATTCCCATAAAAACAAAGACAGAGTTACCCGTCGGAAACTTTGATGGGAGCCCCTAAGAGGAACCCAGATCCTGTTTTGTGGGCGTGGCTTGAATTTTTTTCACACGTAAGAGGCACCAATTCTAAAACAACACATTAACTGACACTTTCATAATTTTTAAAAGCGATAATTCCAGGGTCGATTAATACAAAGTGAAGACAACTTACCAAACAAGTCGTTCTTGTTTAGTCTTGATGACCAGTAGCTAGCGAGAACCGTGTGAGCCGAGCCTGAATACAAAACAGTATTAAAAAAAGAGTCGGTGTTGATTATGTCATGTTTCGTGGTCTTTTTTCTTTGGAAATTATTCAAAAATACTATCAAAAGGGCTGTGATCTGGATGCCGACTTTCTGAGGGTTATTTCGTGAAATATTGTGTCTCGCTGTAAAATGGCAAAAAATGATAGTTTTGAATTGGAATTTCACCAACAACAAGGCAAAAAGAAACATCAGTCACAAATTAGTCTCTTTCTACCGAATTGTGATTCTCTTGGGTTCAAGTTTTTTAGTAAAACATTGGTCACCTATTCACAACGTTACGACGACCTCTTGACAACGGTCATTTTTTTCCCCAGGCGGAGGGTCTATGCATTCAATTAAACCTCTCTAAAACGGCCACCTCTAAAACAAAAGCAACTGCATCCAAAGCGCGTCCCAACTGCCAAATAACCTCCTGACAACGGTCAGTTAATCAACAACTGACGAGTGGTGTATAAAAAAGACACTTCTTATTGGAAAAGACCACGAAGCCTGATCCATTCCACGCGCAGTTGGTCTCTGCTTGTGTTTGGTTTCTGTTTTATTAACACATCTTTACTACGTTACTTACGTATTTATATGCAACACTAAATGAATTTTTAAGGTAAAAATGTTGAATCCCATGAAAATATAGGTACCATTATACATCCCTACCTCCCCATAACAGTCACTTCTCTCTGTCCCCGAGGTGGCCTTTGTGGAGAGGTTCGACTATATACGATAAAAATTGTTACACGAGACAGCTCAAGGAGCCTTAGATATTTGTCCTCACTTACCAGTTACTGGGTCCTCAGGGATACCAACCCAGGGAGCGAAATAACGAGAAACGAAGTCATACACTGTACCAGAACTGTCTACACACCCATTTGACCTAGTCCCCTGCAGAGTTACAATCACACCACGGACAACTCCAGACGAGTGAGCGCACATCATGGCTTGGAAGTCTGGGGAGATGTTTTCCAAATCTTCTCTGTTGAAAACACGAATTTAATTTATACACCGGTACTGACAAAAAATTGTTCACCACATTTTTAGATCTCGAGGGGGTACTACCTTGCATGGGCTCTGTAGGTATGTGCAGCCAAAAAGGCTATTGTTTTCCAGCCTTTCAAGAAACAAATAGGATATAGAGTTTGGCCATTTCGGGCTTAAATAGGGTATGTTTTTTGGACTCTAGTCTTGAATTGGTTATGTTTTTTAGAAAAAGCTCCTTTTTATATCATCAATAGGACCATCAACGAAAGCCCTTCGCAAGTTATGTTTACAACAACTGTGTCAGGTCATAAAAAGACTATCAAATTTCTGGTTAGGTCACAAAGGGTGACAAATTTCAATGTAGACTCTGTTACCCCCTACCCCCTGTGACTGCTGTTTTACATTACTGCTGGTTGGCTGCAGGCTTACATGATAAAATAATATCACAGGGGGTAGGGGGTCACAGAGTCTACATGGGAATTTGTCACCCGGTCATAAACAGGGTAGGGAAAATTGCAGATTTTTGTCATAAACAGGGTAAGCGTTTTTATGGGGTGAGGATTTTTCTGGGGGTACTTCCCCAGGACTCAGATACAGTATCATGCAAAGCGAAAAAAACTGCTTCTTATATTAAACAATGCAAGTTGTTCAAGGTCAACTTTGTTTCCAGGCTCCCTCTTTTTCCCACTCCTTGGAGCAGGAAAAGGAGAAACCCTGGGTATGAGGTTTTAAGTTTCTTCTTGTTCTGGTCACGTGAGTTGTGAAATACTGTGCATTATTGGCTCAAATGTGTTATAAATGAAGTATCAACCCTCAATGAAGTAAATATGCATTTAGTATGTGCAGCCATCCTTATAAGATCTTAGAACAGAGGGGTAGTTTATGATCTCCTTTACTTCTTAACTAATTTTTCAGTCAGAATGTTCGTAAGAATGTTCTTTAACCTGACCTTGTCAGTGTTGACTCAAGACACAGCAATAGTTTCTTAGTAGTTTTAGAATAGTCAACTTCTTTCACAGCAAGTTCACCTACAACTAAATAAAGATATTTTCTTTTATCTGGAGATCAAGACAAGAATAAAGTCAGAAAAATAGGCCCTTTGCAGCTGAGGTCATGCGACAATATTCGTGCTAAAAAATTCATTTTATGGGCTCTACCTTAAAGAATAGCAAAATGGCAAAGTTTGAGCCCCCTGGCATTAAGTAGTAAGTTCAGTAACGGTTTGAATGTTCAGATAATTTAAAGGAAATCTATGGAAAATGTTGTTGGAGAGCAAGGTCTTACTCTCTCTTTTTTTTTAAAAAAAAATTCAAACCATAAAATCTAATTTTTTTTTTGGAGCCAGGTGCCTCAAACTTGGCCATTTAAAAATTTGCATGCTAAATCCATCTATGGCTTTTGTTATGTTAAATCCCACAATTTTATAAAGAGTTAGTGATGCGACAACCTAGCCGCAAAGGGCCTATTTTAATTAAAGATCAGTACAAGTGTATGTTAACTGCTTTTTTAACACTCTCCATGCGTAAATTCATGCTTGCTTACTCGCCTGAACTTTTGTGAATGTACTAAAAAAGTTATTGCTGTAAATTGCGAATGTACTAGAAAAGTTATTGCTGACATGAAGCACATGACATTGAGCCCTATTGACCGAGGTCTTTCAGACCAGGCAGCATCTCTAGCTTTTATAAAATGAAGCAGCTAAAGGTCTTGCTACTCCTCAGTGAATGAGATGCTGTACTTATCATCATCATTAATTGTTATCACAGTTAACCATTGAAATAATTTTTCTTAGATTGCCTGTCAAGGCAATTTGCCAGAGATCAAATAGACTGCAAGCAGTTCTCTTTTGCTTGAAAATCTGCAAGGGAGAATGCAAACACCCTTACAGTCTACAATGTGTAGTAACAACAGCACTCATGGGTTACCTGTGTTAATTAACTTTGTTATTGTTTGGTCCTCCTAAAACAAAGAAAATAATTCCATAATATATTATTATCAGGCTCAAAACTCACTTTGCCCATCTCAAAGGTATCATTAAATTACCCGTATGGTATGGACAGTGAGCTATGTACAAATTATAACAAGGTCTCTCTGATTCTGCTGGTGCTTTGCAAATCGTGGAGCTTAGTGAAACAAAATAGAGTATGTCAGTTTTCCTGCAGCCTTTGAAATGCTGATAATGTTGAGATGCACTGTTCTATATATTACCCCGGTAAGGTATTTAATTCACAGGGTACCCAACACGTAACAAGCATCCAGGCAGAGATTTTCTGGATTTCCTGTGAATATGTCAAGTCTTCATCAATTTTTCAGCCCAACATAAATATTAAAGGCTTTGATCTTGTAGCACGCTACATCCTACTAATTGAAGTGAACCCCAAAGCAAGTGAGGATGGCACACTCCCAGATAATCAACAGTAAACTAAGTCTTGTAAGGGTGTGGTGACCTCATGGTTAGTGAACTTAATTCCAGAATGAACAGCTGTGTTCAAGTTCAAGAGTTAACACAATAGGTCTTTGAAATTCTGGAGGCACACATCCTTAGTTTTGACTGAGTACAAATGGTTCCGTAACTAAAGTTAGAGATGTCATCACTTAAAGACAAAAGAGAACAACTTAACATTAGACAACATACTTCATTTAGTGGTTCACTGCTATTTAAGGGAAGATCTAAGCATATTGATGAACCTAAAATTTAAAACAAATTATAAAAAAAAAAACAGAACAAAATTAGTAACAGAGAAATTTTATCAAATTTTTCTTCTGCTGCCAGTAGTAATAAGTTTAATTTACTACTTTCACAATGATATATGAACTGGAACAAAGCAACCTCAAAGTCAACAACAACAAGAAGGGCTCCTTCTTGGTGTAGATAACACAGGACACGTTACAATAGAACCCTGCCTCATAAAGCTATCTTTTATTGTTTTTCTCGTTCTTTTGTCCTTTTGTTCTCTATTGTTTTACATCAACTGTGTCTTTGACACCAAAAAGAAGTCAAAAAAATCTTTCATTTGAAAAGGCAAATAAAATCTAAAAAAAACAACAAAAAATAAAACAAGTGTGCGAGGTGTTGGATGTAATGTCAATAATTTAGAGAAGCATTGTCTCAACGCAGAGTATCTCAACACTTCTAGCAACAGGTTATAGCTCCTAATGCACATGGCTTCAAAACTTAGTTGCTATAACAACATACAAGTAACCTAACGGCATAGCTTCAAATGCTGATAGAGGCCTGAATATTTATACAATAGAACCTCACCATCTCAAATTTGGTTATCTAGAGCTCAAACATAAATTAGTTTCCTTGAATATATGTTTCAGTCATGGACCAATCATGAACTGTTGTTAGCTCAAACCTCTTTTGGTTTCCTTGAGAGTTTTAGAAAGTAGGATTCAAGTTTATGGTTTAATTCTTTAAGAGCACGGATGGTGCAGTGGTCAAAGCACTTGTCTCCCACTAATGTGTCCTGAGTTCAATTCCCGGACCCGACGTCCTATGTGGGTTGAGTTTGTTGTTGGTTCTCTTCTCTGCTCCGAGAGGGTTTTCTCCTGGTACTCTGGTTTTCCCTTCTCCTCAAAAATCAACATTTCCAAATTCCAATTCTAGCTTGGAAAGTGTCCCCAATTAGCCCTAGAGCGCTTAATACATTGACACTTAAATAAATTCAATTACTATTTTTTCAACTGTAACTTTCCTTGACATTCTGTAGAAAACTCAACTAACCATTTAAGTGTCAATGACTGCATCATTGCTGCTTCAGTTAGTGAGGACTCACATTCTATGCTCTTTACAGGGCGTTGGTAAATACAGTACTATACTGGTAGATTTTTACTTTCACTTTGTGGCTTACCTTGTCTTCTTGCCATTAAATTTCCACTTAAAGTTTCAAATGTCAATTCTTTGTTTGGGTTCCCTAAATTGCATAAGTAAAATTATTATTAACTGCAGTCATGTTTAGTGTGAGCCGCTAACAACATGGCCAGTTTTGAATTTATTTACAATAGCTCTTATTAACTGAACAGGAGGTCTGTATGGGAGAATCTTGGCGAAGGTTGTGAGTGCAGACTGAACACAGTGAGGTCTGTAAAAATGACCAAGGTCAAGATTCTTCCACACAGACCAACTGACCCCAGTTAATGGGATTTTTACTTTAAGGGTAACAAGAAGAATTAATTTGTTAATGGAACTGGTTTGTACTAGCTGACATTTTGTTAAGTAATGATAACAGTAAAGAAACAATTCTCTCATCTCACCTATGGAGTTGAACAAAACTGCTGCCGAGGCTAAGGTTGCATGTCCACATAAAGGTACTTCACAGTTTGGCGTGAACCAGCGAAGACCAAAACAGGATCCTAGCAAACCAAAATTAAATATGTTTGATATTATATAGGATAGGGGTCTAGAAGAGAGAGAGGACTTCTAATGCTGAAATACAGTCGAGCCCCTGTTAAGCAACCACCCCCAATTAAGTAAAATACTACTATTTACTGGCCACCACTATTATGTGCCTGCAGCCACCTTTTGTTTATTCCCATGAGGGAATTCTATATTGTTCTTACCTCTTTTAAGTGGCCACCCTAAATTGTATGCACCTACAATAGTTTGGCTTTCATTGGAAAAGATGATGGCAGATGAGAGTCCGGAATAGAAATTATTCAAGACTGATAAAAACATTCAAACACACATTTATGATTATTTTGATGTGATTCTATGTTCACTAAGCAATAAACACAATGTAAAGGAAAATGTTCAAAAAACACAAACCCCTATTAAGCCTATTAAGCTATTGATTCGCCATCTCCCATTTCCTCCCCCTCTCACAAAAAAGGTAAAGTCCCGATACAAACCAAGTGGCCCATCAGACTGGTGGTTTATCTCAAGTTTCTGTACCATGAAGTGATTAAGAGTATTTCTAGTGTATCACAGGGACCACACACATTACCTTTGCAAGTACCTAGTTATACAACCGGGTGAAGCGAGCCACTGCAAGAGTAATGTGTCTTGCCCAGGAACTGCCTGAACTTGCCTGGCCAGGGCTCCAACCCAGACCACTCAATCTGGAGACGAGTACACTAACCGTGAGGTCACTGTGCCACCATTTCCCCAAAGATGGCTGCTTAATCGGGGTTCAAGTATAAAACATTACAATACCATTTGTTTTAAGAGCTACTTGTACCTTTGCTATAGGTATCTTGCTTATTTTTCTCTGTAATAAAGGCAGTTTCTGACAAGTTCATTTCTTTTGCAATTTTCTGCAAGATGTCATCACTTAATTCCTGAATTTGACAGAAAATTAGAAAATTAGCATGATATTTTAATGAACGTAATTTAACAAATTAACCATATTCATATACCTTTTAATAAAATTAAAATTTATCTTAAATTCTAATCAATGTTATTTAAGTAACATTGTAAATGGTTTGAACTCAGGAGTATCAGTAGTTCATATAGTGTGATCGTCTGGGTGAGGTTAGTTCTGAAAAGAACTTTGTTAGAGACTTATGTCTTGACAACCTGAGCAGAAGTCATCTTCAGAGTCAAGTTATTTAAGAAACTTGTAAATCTGGAGAAGGAGAGAGCCCCCACCTCCCAACACTCATCCTTGGGAGTAAAGGCTAGAGTAGAGAAACCAAACCCTTTTGTTTTGGTACCAAAATTGGCAAAATTAAAACCATGTTTCTGACCAAAACAGCTAAAATGTCATACCCTTTGGGACCACACATGACTATATACCCCATAGTGTTGAAGCAGAGGCTATCAACTATTTTTGAAATTCCATCTTTTATGACAAGTAACCATCCAATGATGCAGGTTCCATCCACAAAATCGCTGAGGATACATCTTGATCAAAACTTAAAACTGAGATTGATATATACAGAGTATTTGTAAGGTAAAAGGTGTGAATTTATGATTGATCATCGCAGTTATACACAGTTATATGCAGTTATCAGTAGTTGTGAAACCCTTGCATCCTTCACCTTCTACGGGTATATTATGAACTCACAAAGTGACCTGCTCCCACATGGCTTGACAGCTCAGTTGGTAGGGCACTGCACCAGTATCACAGAGGTCATCAGTTCGAGTCCCATTCAGACTTGAATTTTCTTTAGGCTTGCAGAGGTCATGGGTTTGAATCCCATTCAGGCCTGAATTTTTTCAGGCTTTAATTTCACAACTGCTTAAATTGTGTGTATACACTGCGATGATGAATCATAAATTCATAAGGAACAGCCTTTCTTAAGAACTCTGAACTCTAGTTTCTTTAATTGAATTTAAAAGAAACTGCATCATTACAGCTTTGAATGAGACACAGCATCCTCAAAAGGCAGCTTTAGTGATATGACTGGTTTTATTCTTGTAATACTATATTATAACTCATCTACAAGGGAATACCCCTCTCTGGGGGCCAGATGGGTGCTTGCTTCCAATTCCCTCTTCTAGCATTATTGGTTTGAATGCTCATTTTTACATGACCGATTCATCATCAAAAGTGTCAGTTCAAGATTGTTAAAATTATACCGCGAAGGATAGCCTAGATTCCGCCACTCCCAATCACCGGGTCCTGTTCCCCACTGAATGGTCTCATTTATAGACAAAATCATTTCCAAGTGATCTACAATTGGTCTAATTTAGATTTTACACGCAGCCCTAACAAGAAAATTAATTTCTAAAACAGTACTGAAAACCTATCAATGGAGCCGGCTTTGGTGACTTTTAAAGTTTCACACGTGCACAGCTAGAGCCGGCGCGATTTTTCAAAATCTTATAAACTCAGAGGGTTTGTACTGACACTGTACTACATCATTAATCAACCAGTCAACTAACTTTTGCTCCTACAAGGCATACTGCGGCTGGGTTTCCACCGAAAGGTTTGTCTGTAAATGCATCCACAACGAAGATAGGGTAAGTCGACTTCTCTTCGTCCGCCATCTTGAATACAATCTTTATCGTTACCAATTCTCCGCGAAACATGTTTTCCGGGAAAGGTCTGGAAACGGAAAACTGTATGAGCTGGACTTCTGGGAAGGTCTGGCGGATCTAGCAAAGCACGTGCCCAATTTTAGCCAGTGAGAAGAAAAGTTAATTTTGTACTAAGAAGACCAAACAAATTCCATTCGGTCATTATGCAAAGCGTTGTGCAGATGAAGGATTAAACAGAACTTGAACAGTAACAGTAGCGCAACGGCACGTGGTCCACGATCAAAAGGAAAATTCCTAAGTGGTCAAAATATGATCTGATACGGACTGAAAGAAATGAACCGCTCAAGTGTTCAAGGTTTCGGCGAATTGCCTTTTCAAAACATTTCACATAGAGTATTAATCTGTTTTCTTTCTTGTTTGGCGGACAACTCAGTTTAACTTTCACGCGAGCGGTGGCCCAGTGTCCGGCCCCCTCTTCACCCCGATCCAGGCCAAGTGTGTACAAAAACTCCGTTTTATGGTTCAAGAACAGGAGTAACATGCCACTACCGATGACGTCTGGATCTTCAGATACACTGGAATCGAAGGTAGTTTAACCTTTTCAGCTAGTACAGAAATGACTTAACTCGTGTCGTTTCGGGGTTAGCACAACGAAGTAAACAGCAATCAGTTTTAATTTAGTCCCCTGATCAAGCCTGAACAACGATGAGACGAAAAGAATGTTCTTAGTAATTCTCGCCTTGCACTGTTTAATGTCTTTATTTACGAGGTCAAGTTTGTATGAGATGTTTTGTTTAAAACTATCCGCTGTCTGTATGGCCCGTCTGAATGGGGCTTAACTGATCAGAGTTGGTCAAAATTGTAACTGTCAGCTGAAAAATAACCCATTTTTTAAATTTTTATACTATGCCATTGAAAATATAACCAAACAGAATACAGGAAAGCCGTTGTATATTCCACGGTATTACACCTAACCTCCATGTCGTGCACCACTCTTATGTCCCATTAATAATAAGATATAATAAATATACCTTTATTTATTTACCCTCGGCAGTGTTTATGGCACACAGGCTGTGGAGCCGAGCAAATAACTGAAACAATTCATTGAAATTCAACATACCGGTAACATTGTTAAGAAACACAACTGGCCTGAGGCAAACCAGTTGGCTGTTTACAAGTGTGGCCGAGGATTTAAACTTGAGGCTTCCGGGAGACAAATTCAGGTAGTGGTCAGAGTGGAACGCGGACCCGAGACCTCTGGATTGCGAGCCGGACGCGTTGACCTTTAGGCCATGCTGCCGCCATAAATATTGTTGGCCACTGAATTTATACGCCCTGGTATAAAATAGTTAAGAAAGGCTTTTTTGTGCCACACCATGGAATGTCCCACTTGTCATTGTATTTGTATTTTATCAGCATACACACTCGCCTAGAGATTCTATGGTATAAAACGAGAGAGCTTTGCATAACTAGTATATCTGAGATCTAAGATCTGCAGAGTTTGCTAAACGAACACTGAATAAGCTAAAATTTTTTTCTGCTGAAAGCTGAGAAACGACTGATAATTTTATCGAGCTAAAAACTAAGATGCCAACAACCCCTTCCAGATCCACGTTAAAAATATGAATGTAGAAAGCGTGTCAAATGAAGAGAAATGTTTGAGGGACCACCAAAGCATTCCGTAATAACAAGGCACACTTATAAGCAGGTGTCTTGTTAGGGGGTATACACTGCTGTACACGTGGTACATTAAACCTCACAGAGTCCGCTGAAATAGGTTCCACTGATTTGGTTACGTTTCTGAAGATTATGGCTTTAATTTAACTTTCCCAAACATTTGTTACAAAAAGAAGCAAAAGTAAACTTCGGCGTTCTGAATTCATCTTGATTCATTACAAAGTAGAGAGAAGAAAATAACGTCCGATGTAATAATTTTCTCTACTTGATAATGAAGCCAAGATGGCTTTAAACTTTGTAGTTAAGTCACTTTCGCTTCTTTTTTTAATCAGTTGTATTTCAAAAGGTTTTCTTACCGTACATTTGTCTCTGAAAAGAGTAAAAGTATACCGTAAAACTCATTAAAAGTTTACAGGCAATTGCACACATGAGAACCAGGGGGGCACAACTTTTTTTTTAAATTCGGTTGCAGTTAAGTGAAAAAAAAAAACTGCTAACCCTCGTCTTCAGTTTCGTGCTTTTAGCCTAACGCCGCTCATGCATTTGTTCGTTCGCAAGGTGTTGCATTCAGCCAAATATTGGTCATAGCGGTGTCATGGACCAAGGCAAATATAACATGATAATAGCAGGCGATCGTATTTAGCCAATATCTCGACTCCTTGGCATCACGCTTTGTCAATATTAAGCACTACATGGTTCTGTAGAGTTATTGAGTGTTTAAGAAATAGAAAACAAAAAATGTTCTTTATTTCTTTCAGAAAACACTATAAGAAAAAGAAAGAGATTCTACGAGGTGATAGTTGATGAGGCCCAAGGCCGCATCAACTATCACCTCACGAGCACTCAATCTAATACAGGGGTGTCTTAGGAAAAAAAATTGACTTGCACGGTAACGCATTGATGTTTTCAACTCATCGGTAAAACCATAATTAACTACTTTAAACCGAAAAGCATTCGATCCGGTTTGCTGTCATTGATTCAAAACACGAAATTGAGAGACACTATGGAAAGTCAATTGCACTTAATAAAATGTTGTGGAATCTTTGCTGATGGCGTGAACACAATCAAGGTTGAATACAAAGGATACGAGAAAAACCTCCTAAAGCCATGCTATCATAGGGTCCGGAGAACAGTTTTCAGAAGAAAGGTAAGACTAAATATAATTATAAATGGCAAATTTTTCCGTCTTTCAAGCAAAGAATTTAACATGAAAAACGGTAATAATTGACGATTATTTTCTCAGTAACATTAATGCAACGAGACTGGTAGCTTTTGAACATCTCTTTTTGAACGTCGTTTCTCTCCGATAAAAACTGTGGAGTCGCATTCAACTTCGAATAGAAAAGATAGATTCTTCAGCTACGCTTCGTTGTTTTGATAAACGGATTTATAAGCGTAGAGCGCAGTCAGGCAATAAGGGACTGAGGAAAACATTGTTCTTAAGTTTTCCTCCTCACTTTTGAGCTATTTCATTTCGGCGGTGAATACGAGTCTATCGAATGGCGACAGATGAACTCAAACTAACGAACCATTTTATCTTGGAAAACAGGCCATTCGTCTGTAAAACATTCGATTGACCATTTTAGTGGCTATCATGATAAATCAGAGAGCATTTATGAAAGGCTGGAAAAACTGATAAAACAGATAAAGCGTTTATCACAAATCTCCACTATTTTTACAACTATGAATTACCCTGCAGAAGGTGCGTGCCCAGGTCTCTTTCTCCAAACGCAGACATGACTGGGTAGGAGTACAAACAGGCAAGAGTTTAAGTCTGTTTAACATTTGTAAATTCCGGCGCATTTCTGTTAAAATAATGGTTGAGTGGAAACTTTCGACCACGGTTATGAAGATAAGTTTTGCAGGATGAAGTTTTGACTAAAACGATGTTGGATGAAATATATACGTTCTTCACACAAAAAAAATTGTTCAACTGCGATATAATTATTTGAATGAAAAATAAACAAACTAAGACATCGAAAAGAAATATCTAATACAAAGCTTGAAACATCAAAATCCTTCTTTCATATATTCCTGTTAATGTCAGTTTTGAGAATTTGGCAGTACATCAAGACAATTTCCCAGGCTAAATGAAATTCTTTATCCTCATTAGCCTCTAATTTACATTGCATTTGTTTTGTATAAAGATTTTCTCCATCCAAGGAAAGACCCCCCACCTAACCCTAACCCTAACTCTAAACCCTGACCCTAAACCCTAACCGTAGCCCTCTTAACATTACAAGAGCCTAAATCAATTGGTTGTCACGACAAATTAATCTCCTATAATCTCACCGTGTTCTACTTTGAATCCGCAAATTTGATTGCGGATATAACATTATAGGATGCGGGTTGTCCATGGAAAAGAAACACTCCAGCGGAGCCTCCCATTTTTCAGCTAGAAGAAAAGTAAGCTATTGCAAAGCTCATGGGGTTTGAGCATTTCTTGGGAGAAATTGTCAATATGATCTGAAATTGCATAGGAGGTTTACGGAAACCACGAATGCACGAACGATTCACCACTTCAGGTTTTTAGGGTGCTGGTGCAGGTTTGGAAACGAGTATGAACGAGTATGAACGAGTATGAAAATTAAAGTATTTTGGTGTGACATAGGGTCAAAACTTTCTCAAATGGGCGGAACCCCCTCTCCACACCCCTATGAACCGACTCTTAGAAATACCCGGGGGAGACTGTTCATGCAGGAGCCTGACTGCTTTCTAGATCTGTTTCTTACCAGGGGGGGACAGTGAAGCTGTGCCTCGCGGACTATAACCTGTATTAGAGATTGTGAACTCGTTTAATTGTTAAACATTAGAGACATTTAGATTGGACTATGCCTGCACAAGTTTATAAACAACTACAATTTTCGATTTTCAAATCAGTAGTTCCCAGAGCCCTCGCTGTTCAAGTGTTTTAGGTAAAGAGCCTGAGCCGGAGAGGTGATGAGATAATGTGGAGGCTGAGAACTAGAATTAGAAAAGTCGTACTCGAGCTCAAAACTCAAGTCTCGCTGCAACCATAAGAACACATTTTGAGCTGAGAATTTGTGAATGGAGCTTAATGTCTTAATTAGCCAGACTGGGTGCTCTACATTTCTTTAATGTCAGCTCTGAGAGTATTATTTTTGCTGAATTTTTTTTTTCTTGTTTGTGTTTTTTTTAACTCCGTTTTGATGACTTCCATTGTTCTCGTCACTCGTGTACTTGATAATGTGGGAGTTTAGTAAGGAGAAATTAGAGGCCGATCAATCTTGGAAATGAAAAAAGTTGGAAGAAAGTCTACCATTGAAACCGTCACTAGGTGCAAGGGCTGTGTGGGGTGACGAGATGTGATGTGGGGTGATGTCGTCCTTTGTTCTGTGATTTTTATCTGTTTGTCAAGTCAAAATACATTTCCTAATGCACGTGCAGTGCACTTGATGGAACACTCGTCACATTCTCACGGGACCTGATCCACTTATTGAAAAAGAAATGAGTTTTGATGACGTTTTTAGAAAAAATAAAATAGAACAGCCTGGAGGCCGGGTATTGTAAGCACTGTTGGTTGCTATGTTTGGTTTTCCCTGCTTGCACATGTGTCGATAAATATCGCCAAAAACTCGACTAATTTTGCAGGCGTGTGTCTTTGTTTGGAGACGAAACGTTTGTGATAAGGTTTTCAAGCTTTCATCGTGGAAGAAAACGATTTCAAATGGGTAATTAGATATTTGACGCCAGTAGATACGTTGATTTATTGCCTTCTTTAGGGGGCTTGTGTCAGGCTAACGTGCAATAACGGTAGAAGATGAGATTTTCTCTTCATCTGCTGACTATTATTCCAGGATGAAAATAAAAACATATCCTGAGAAGAGAACAAATTGCTCATTCTCCATGTCATTCTAATAGCTTATTTTTTTTTTTGCCAGAAGATGATTTCAGGTTTAAAAAGTGAGGAAAAATCACTCCCTTAGCCTCTCCTTCTATACTTCACTATTTTCGTGGATAAAAGAGGGATGAACAACGAGGACGCTGTGCGTGAAAGCACAGAACTCGAGTGTTATCTATGGATTAGAAAACAGTTCAATCACAGGAGAGCCAAAGGACTTCTGACTGGAGCCTAAAGTCTAAAGATGCTTAGAGAAGTTCACACGTGCTAGCATTGTGGCCTGTGTCATTATAGCTAGGTTACCTAAGAAATGAACAGATTTGGCGAGTCTTATTAATTGCCAGGCATTGTTGATTAGAATCCGTGCACATCCTAATAACAATGTTTATCACACAGTGAAGATGGGGTAAACGTGCACAGACAATTGAGAGAAGCCTCCACCCAACCGGTTTTGTGTTGCGAGATAAAAGGGAAGATGCTAAAGCCCTAATCGCTTGAAAATATCAATTATTCACCATTTGGGATTCTAGACATGCACCTTTTGTTAAGGTTAAACAAAAGGCTATTTTTCACAAAACATGTTGCGATAGCTAGTTGAAAATTTCAGCAAGATCTAAGCGTGCAGTTGTACACGCCGCGCGGCTCTTGTTTAGCAAACCCAGCCTGATTTTCGCCACCACTGCAATATTGGACCGCTTAGATCGCCCAAGATAAGAGGTTCTTTACGAAAAGACGGCTTAAAATTGAAAGTAAGGCGATCAAAATATCGGACTAAAGCAGTTTTTTCAAGTCACAATGGATTTCAGTACCTTTTCTATGAAATCTACTTTCGTTCAGTTTTGTTATTTTAATAAGTAATCTTGACACGACATTCATTAGCCGAAGTGTGTTAGTCATTGAAAAATGTGTTAAAAAACACAAGAATCCGTAATAAAAATGAGCTTGAGCGCGTTTCTTTAATTTAACAAGAAAGGGAAACGTGTGTTCTCAATCTTGACACAACACCAACACTTTTTTCTTCGCCTTTCCTTGTAAATTTAAATATTCGGCGAAATGCAAATTAGATTCTCCGTCAGCTATTGACAAAGACATGTGGCTAAGTTGTGCTTGAAAGACGCAAAAGGGTTTGAAGTTTATGCACGAAAGTTCAAATTTTAAATTGTTCACTTCGTAAACGGTTTTTTTCGCGGTTTTTTTTTGCTATGCGGGGAGAAAAGCTGAATCTCCGCGCATGCGTACTGGTCGTAAAAATCATTGTAGCCCTAAGTTTTTTGTTCCCTAGACACAAACAAGCCGCATAAGCTTGTTTGAATCTCGCATTGAGAGTACCATGTTTAGTCCTGACTAACTGAGCCACTTAAAATAGAATCTTTGCGAATGCTAAGTACAAATATCGGTAGCGTGTTCAGCTTTGTTCTTATTTTGGGAGAAATTTGTCCTTTTGTGTTCAATTACGTTTTGTAAAAAATATGAATTTCAATGCGATTGAGCTGCCCAATATACGATTGAAAGGTTCACTCAAAGCGGGCCTCGCTCGCCTCGTAGTTAATAAAGGAATTGAAGAATATTAAGAAATTGGAAATCGTGTCTCTGTTTGTTTTGACAAGTCTTTTCTTTTTTGTGATGAGGAATCCCGTCAACAGACCATATTTATTATGTAATTTGCCAATGCGACAAACATCGCATGGCGGTTCGTTTATGTAAAGATTTGACTAATTGGTTTTGTACTTTATGCTGTCAGTCTTTTGTAGAACTGTGTAACACAGACTGAAGTACACACCGATAAAAGAACCACACGAGATTAAAATCTTGCTCATTTGACATCAACACATCGCCGAGCACGGGAGCGACACAGGTCAGTAAAGGAGCTTATATACCCTTTACAACATGATATAATTTTCCATATTCACTCTTTATCTATTACAAGGTTCATAGCTCGATATTTCGTCCGTTTTTTAGCTAACTTTTATCTGAGTTTGTGATCGATCTGTTTATTGCAGACTAAAATGGAGGACATATTTCACGGTAGCTTTTACAATGAACCGACTTTTCATAATGCGTTCACGGTGGACACCTTGACTCCTGAAAACCCTCCAGGCTTTGGCCTTACCGAGCAGCAATTGAACTCGCTTGTCAAATACAGGGAATCCGATTACCCTTCGACAGCCAACACTATGCGATACCACGAATTATCCGCATACCCGTACGAGAAAATACCGGAAGACCAGACTTCAAGTGACATGATCCAAAACGGGACAACAACCGGGTTAGAAGTACTAGATGAGATCTGTTTGTCAAGTAACACCTTAGACAATACGCCAAGATCAGAAGCACCACAAATTGACGCTTGCACAAAGCAAGGCCGCGGACAGCCTTTGAAAAAAATGCGGCGCCTTCGTGCGAACGATCGCGAGAGAAGAAGAATGAGATCTTTGAATAGAGCGTTAGAAAGCTTAAAAAAGTGTCTGCCCGTGCCGCAGAGTAAACGACGGGTCACGAAGTTGGAGATCCTCCGGATTGCTTGTAATTACATCCGATCGCTTTCCGACACGCTAAGCGAAGATTCGCGAAGTAATGAGAGCCCAAGCCGAGGAAGAAAGTCGAGATCCCGTGGGATTGCAGGTGATCCCGTTGTTAATGGCTTTTCCGTAGCTCAAAGGCTAGAGATTCTATCTGGAAATAATACAAACCGCATTTAAAGGGACAAAATTATCATGTTTGCCTAATGAGTGTCTATAGTTTTCATACGTGTTTAATTAAATAACTTTGTTTTTTTTTTTTGAATCTGTTCGGGTAAACAAGTATGGATTTTATTGCTCATCTTCATAAAGATGTGTTTTTTTTCTTCTTTTTCCTCTATCTAAAACATACCGCGAATACTCGCGAGTCTCCGCGAAAGGCGCAAATGACGTCAACGCGGCGCCAGAATTGTCTAGTTGCTAAGCAACTACTTCTTTGACTAACACCGCTGCTTAATTTAGTTTTACTAAATTAATATATCCACAAGTTCGTCCGTAAGATACATATATATCGTATTTAATTCATTGGAACTTAGTCCATGACATTATATATTTTTTATGACATTATTTTGTCCTAAATTTTAAATTTAGTCGCGTAAATATATCGTCTTTTAACTGAAATCGTAATCGAAGAACACTGCGCATGGCTGGCCGTTTTGTCGAGTGCTTTGCATATTATGCAAATAAAACACATGAAGAATGATTGAAGAAATCGTTTTACTCAGGGATGAATGAAACATTTCATATGCGTGGTTCACTTCGCAATGGAAGTACGAATAAACTATATTGAACACTTACTTTGCCTAAATGAAAATCTCTGACCTTGTTGCGGGGAAAACACTGAAATAAATAATTGTATGATATCCTGTGAAATGTTTTCGAACTCTACAGTTACATTCTACATCAGTTTACGATCGATAAACCTGAACCTTTAATGAGTTTTTCCCATCAGGATTGATCACAAAAATCCCAAGGTCATTTTTGTTGAAAAATTGTCCTGAGACTAGGAAACCAGGACCGAGAAGCCAATATCACTTAATTGATACATTTCGTTATTCTCATCACCTGATATATTGTTATGTTAAGGAGAAATGATTCAAAGATCACTCAAACAACACGCACTTAGCACTTCAGTGTACTTGAATAAAGCAGAGAGCTTAACCATTGTGTCAACATTATTATAAGCTTTTCAGTGCTTTACCCACAATGGCAGAAAACTATTAGGCGTAACGTATCGATGACTTTCTTTACCGATAAAAATTCTTTAAAACCAAGTTGCAGTTGTGTTTATGACAGTTTTAAGTGTTGTAAAAACAGTTCTCTTTTCCAACTGAGTCCAGCATGCGTGCTTAATGTAACGTCCGTTTAATAAGCATACCTAATTATACACGTGATGTTTTGTAAAGGTACTTAAGATCAGAAAACTTAAAACATGGTCACGATGTGATAGGCTTTCGTCCTACAGGACAAAAGTAAACATGTTAAATAATACTTCTAAAACGCTCTTAAAACAGAAGCGAAGTATTCTATACTTTATAATAATCCAACTTGGTTTAAATCGATGAGTGGTTTTGATCAACTTGGAAGACTATCGTCTTGATACACAGAGATGAATTCATTAGTGGTTTCTTTATTACGCAAAACAATGAGCAAATTTCATGTTGCTGTGCATCGATCTGTTCAGTAATGGATCACAGATAACGCCAAAATATGATAAGGACATTAGTGACATACTAGGTTAAAATGTCATTTTTAAGTGAGGATGTACAGAAAGCTGCGCAGTACTTTTTTCGCTCCAAAACCCGTGACCGAAAATCGAGGCCTAGGGACTAGCCAGAATGGTTAATTAGCCAGCACGTTACTTGCCAGCATATAACAAACTCTGTTTTTTCTTGTGCAGTACTTCGAGAATGACTGCTTTGATTTCATATCCTAAGCTTGTCCACTTTTTTATAAATCTAGAGGTCAGGCTTCTTTTTTGCTCAAATAAAGAGAGAAAAATCCGGAAAAGTCGCTTATTCTACAATATATTCAGGTCTTGTCGTTTAAAATATTCTGTTAAGTGAAAGACCTCATGTCTTTTGATTACTGGAAGTTATTTTGCGTACAGTGGGCTTTATCATTCGTTCTCGACCCTCTCGGCCCATTCTTTTCTCGTTTTCACTTCTCAAGTCTTTTTACTTCTCTCTTTCATTTTTTTTGCCAATGGCCTCCTGGCCTAGCCTGTTAACCCTTCTATACAATGTTTAGAGATGACAAATCGAAGATTCATTTACTAAACCTTTAGCCCTCTACGCCTAAAGCTTGTTTTTAATGTTTATTCCAACGTGTCCTTCGAATCGAGCTCTGGTCTACGCTCTTTTTAAAACTCTGATTTTTTTTTTCAAGAAAAAAAAAACACACACACGTCGAAATAAAAAACGCCCCAAGGCGTTTGGTTCTAATTTGTAAAACAACTTAAGGTTAGAAAAATCGTTCTTAGGTCCATACCGCGACTCATATTATTTCAGGGAATTGTTCACTTGAGTGCGTCGCCGACAATAAAAGATGAATCCAGACAATAGGTTGTTATTCAGTTTTTTCATTTGCATTTCATTTGCATTTACCTTTGAAGTCTTGCAAAGTCACCGAGTAACAAAACAAAAGAAAATCTGAAATGAGCGTGTTGAATTTGGCTTTTCAAGTCGACAAGAAAACTCCGAGAAATGAAATACCAAAAAAACCTTTGAAACATACGGCGTTTCCCAGCAACCGTATTTTTTAGAGTTGCGTACGCTGAAAAGCTGGCCTGGGGCAAATATTAAATTTGGCACATAAAAAATTGATGATCTTTTAATTATTTCAGACATTGTAAACCTCTCTGAATCGATCTGACTATTTATTATTCTTGGCGATCTGAAATGTCTTATTTTAAATACTTCTGAGCCGTTCGGCAGCTGGAAGTTCTTAAAGTGTTCTCAGTATAAAATCAGTCTCGCTTGTTTGATAATTTTTCGCGTGTCGTGTTAAGGTTGGCTTTATATGTCGTTCTTTTCAAGCCACGTGTGAGATAATTAACAAAGTAAGTGTACCAGTAAACACTGGTCTAGATTCATCTAAAATACCTTACAAGCGTTGTACAACCTGTTCAATCGCGGTAGTTCGATATTTAATATGGCGGACGACTGAACAGATTCGAAGAGTGAAACATATTTCGAAGTTTGATAATCGAGTTACCGCGATTCAACGAAACAATCAACAACAACAGCTCTCTTCAGAACTCCCCTCACCCGGAAGATCACACAAAAAACTAATTTATATCATTACTAAAATATTTTTAAGTGCATCGTGCTTGTTTTAGCCTGCGTAGCAATCGTTTCCTAGGGATTGGCGAGCAAGGAACGGGATTATCGGTGTTTTGCCCAGGCGAAAAATGGTGAAAGTCAAAAAGGTAAAGCCTGCATACGAGCCAAGAGGCCCGTAAGTGTCGTAGGTATATACGTGGCGAGAGCCAAAAGAGTAAAAGAGGGGGAGGGGAGGGTAAGGTAAGAAACGCTTGCAGACAAATCCCTGGATTTCCTTCCCTTTCCTATCTTTTCTTTTTTAATCTCGCCCCATTTTTTCAAGCGGGCAAAAACACCGAGAATCCCGTTCCTTCTTAACCTCACGACGCGTGCTACGCAGACTGTGTGTATAAATTACCACGACCAGCTCCCACATTGGCCTCAGTCGGTGAAGCATCGGCACATCTAATCCGGAAGTCGGGGGTTCAAAGAATGACTTGTGGGAACTCCCATCTTCCTTCCTCTTCTCGTTATTTCAACACAATCTTAGTCCCGGCTTTGTAAAAGTTTTAGAGATGTATTAATCCGAGCGAATATAATGCACTCTCAATAGCAGCTCACAAACTGCTATTTCCCTTTGTTCGTCTGGCTCTATCTGATTCACCATCTCCACAACTGTAAAACACTTCAGTCACGGTATTTTGGAGACCTGAATGTTTACTAAGATTAACACCAAAAGGGTAATAATAATCCATAAAGAAACAAGGATGGTTAAGGATGGAGAAGATATACACGGATTACAAACGACAGACTTGAAAACAATTTGGCTCCATTTTCCAAGCTGTGTCACAGCGTGACGTCATTTGTTTTAAAGCCGTTCCTTAGCGCGTCGCTTACACGCCGCTTTTTAATAAACTTGCATCGAGTCAAGCAGAAAGTTAACTTCAGCAAGGCACAAATCGCAAAACGTATTATTTTATATCAAGTTTAGTATACAAAGACTTTAAAACGCAGAATAAAGGACATCTTTTGGGAATCTTTGTTGCCGCGTGATGTTTTATTTAATATTTAAGTTAGATAACATTGGTTTGCACTACTCTTCCTCATAGAATACCCCAGACATTCCAGGGCTCAGAGTCCAGTCCAGATAAGACTACAGATATCTGCATTCCCCCTAGGGTTGCTCGCGTGGGAAACACGCGAGACGCGCGAGGAGAGGCCATGCGTGGATCAAGAATGTCAATAGGTCTTCACGTGGATTGGCGAAGAAAATAAGAAATTATCAGCAAGCTTGTGTTTATGTATCATCTATTAAGTTCTGACCACTAACAATGGGTAACGTTATCAACATAACATAACAGTTAAGAACTAGAAAACATGTACCGTGTTTCTAAAGAGTTATACAAACTCGAGTGAAAGTTTGGGAGAACGAGAAATGCTGTGGGAACACGAGCCGTAGGCGAATGTTCCTACAGCTTTTTTGAGTTCTCCCAAACTTTCTCGAGTACGTGTTTCTGTAACTCGATAGAAGCACGGAGAACATGTTTTCTATTTCTTTTAGAAAATACCGCGACGCAGAAAAGAAAAACAATTTGTTTACTGTACTTTGAGCATTAAAATGTAAATTATCTTTGCTCGCGCCATCATTATGTCAACAGCTGCGCGCGTATTTGCTTTGGGTTATTTTCTAAAACATAATGTAAAAGAACAGATAATGGGAGATACAGCTTTAGAGTGAACGTTTATGGCCGAGATAATGTCTTTCTAGTTTTGTACAGAAAGCGCTTAAGTTCCGTATTTCTTTCGTAACCGCTTTAGGTCTTCACTGGTCACAAAGCTCTGTTGTGAAAAGGAAGCTTGCAGCTTGGAGAACAGTTGCTGAAGTTCTGTGGAAGAAAAGAATGAATGAATTTTCAGGACGAACCTTCTTTTCAACAACACTCAGTCGGTCAGACAGTCATACAGTTGGACCTTCAGTCAGACAGTTTGACAGACAGACAGACATAAAGAGACAGACGATCAGTCAGTAAGCAAGCCCACAGTCTGTCCATCTATCCATTTAAAGGAAAACTGCATCATTATAGCTTTGAATGAGACACAGCATCCTCAAAAGACTGCACAACGTTCTCACCTTCCTTCTCCTTAGATGACATAAACAGCACCACCATATCAAATCGCTGCACGTGGCTCAGCTGTTCGAGGATGTCCCACGCCAAATTTTCTTCTCCTAGTAAGATACAGCGATCGTTAGATTTCGTTTGATGCATAAAGGTCAGTAGTACCCACAACACACCAACCAAGGTTTGCTTCCTCTGCTGTCGAGAACATACATTTCACACTGAAACTAACAATTATTACCTTGGGGCACAATTTCTTGGCTGAGTGCTGAAATAATCCCATTTAACATCGGCGCATCAAGCTTGTTGCTGAGAACTGAAAAAATAAGACAAAATCATTGTCGAAATCACATAAAATCACGCACACTTCACGCGCAGAAGTACGCCTCTGGCAATAGCTTCCGGTGCCAATCACACCATCCTATCTCACACCTCAATTTCCTACTTCTTTCTTCCTGCCAGTCTTGTATTTTCCTTTTCCCTTTATTCCATTCTTTCATTCCCACCTTTCCTTTCTTTTCTTTCTCCTATCTCTTCCCTTCCCTCCTATTCATTCTCTTTTCTATTCTTATTTTCCTTTCCATTTACTACTTTTCCCCCTCCTTTCCCTTTCTTTCCATTCTCTATCGTTACTCTCCACTTCCCGTCCCGCCCTTCTCCTGTCTTCCTCTTCATGTCTGTTCCCATCCCTTCGTTTCCAGTCCCATGACTTCCGTTCTCCATTCCATCCCGTTCGGTCCCTTTCTGTCCCTTCCCCTCCCCTCATCCTTCCTCCTCTCGTTTCCTTTTCCTCCACTCCATTCTTGTTCCCACCTTCATCATCTCGTCAGATATAGTACCTCACCATCACACAAACTGTACCTTTGGCAAGGCGTTTCGTCTCCAGCTGTCTCAGTAAGTTAGCATACTCTTTAATGTTGTTCTTCTTAACCGAGTTCCAGGCTTGAAAGAAATCATAAGCGGTGTTCTGTTGACAAAGAGACATGACACTACGTTTATTCCAGAGTCACGTAACGAAAGGCATAGCAAGTCAAAATAACAGCTTTTAATCCAACACACGTCGACACTTGCGTTCACACTAGCTCCAAAACACGTTAAGAGTAAACAGTTTTCAACGATGAAAGTTATTTTCTTTAGTTAAAGTTTGTTTGCATTTGCCTCGTTCGCATTTCTTGGAACGATTCACGACTGCTTCTATAATTTATATGGTTTTGAGCCACTCGCATCGAAACGTTGAAATAGCATTCTTGAAAACGCTACGCTTCTTCTTCGCTCTTGGCCTCCACGTGGAACGTGGTTTGTCTGTCAACTTACGTCACGGTCTGCGTGTCTTGAAAAGTTTAGCCTCAATTTTTCAAGTTCGTTGTTTGTAATCCGAGTCAATCTTCTCCATCCTTAACCATCCTTGTTCCTTTATGGTTTGTTATTGTCTTTTTGGTGTTTTTCTATCTTGGAAAACAATTATTTTCTAGTTTCCTTCAAATATATAAGTTATTTTGTATGTTGGCAAGATGACTCAAAATACTACGCCCGAGCTCATTTGGTAGATCGAAAATACATCGTGGCTGAGGTAGCCTCAGTATCGCATAAAGCAAACATTTTTCCATCATGTTGTGGGCCCCATGGCCGTAAACACCTTTCTGTCGTAGAACATTTTGACAAGACTTCATAAGTCTTGCCTCAGGATGAACGCAGTAGCATCTAGGACAAATAACGTTTGCAGGACATTACAAACCTTGGCAAGCTTGACTGGTTTCACAGCTGCAGACTCCAGATCCGTCTTTGTTGGAATTTCACCAAGAGGTTTGTCAGAAAAAGACTGTTTTTTTGATGGGGACACTGGGTGTTCATCATCCTAAGAAACAAATGATAACACATCAAAACACAGTCCCACAAATGCTCAGTAGAGCTTTACATGGCTCAAGAAGGCTTACAAGAATCTGTGCGAGCCTTGATCTTGGCAGGGGATTCAAAAATTGCTTTAACTACAGCTAACCATTGATGCAAATGTAACAATTTTTTAGTCCATCCAGAGGTTAACTTGCACCAAACCCTAAGCAACAACGAAAAAATGGCCGCCCCAATAACTGGTTAGCCTCGTTTCCAGGATGTCAGACAACCAGATGTCCAACTCCCCGCTTGCAAATGAATATGTTAATCTTGACATTTTGTTTCCTAAACGATTAACACTTCAACCATAGAATCTCGTCTCCAGGAATTAACCGAGCTTTAGATTTAAGTCAGACACACTGCTAAGTAACATACATCTTATTCCAAAATGGCCGCCATTTTTTTGTCCTTTTGTTTGCTTGCAAATTAGCCCTTGTTGCCTTGTTCAAGGGAAAATATTATTTTGAATTTCAAGTTTAAGAAGCAGGCAATAAGGGATGATCTGAAGGAAAACTAAAGAACACTTAATGGCGGCCATTTTGGAATAAGGCGCATGACGTCACCAGATAACGACAACTGTCTGTAGCACTCGTGCTATCTTAACGTGGACAAAGGCAATCGAGGTTTTATGGAAGATTTCACGGAAAAATCAACGCGTATTTGCAGGCAACAGCCCTTATCGATCCAGTTGGAGTACTTTAATCTGACGAAAATCCCTTAAATAGCCTGACTTTTTTCGGGGTATTTAGCTGTTTGGATGCTTTAGAAAACTTCATACGGACAGAAGACTGACCTTGTTTACATCAGTGTGTCGTCTCTACTTGATTTTTTATTGCGCGGGAAAATTCAAGACCAGATAACCACTCATATAAAACTGCACGAATCCAAATGGATTCCTTTTCTGATCTATTCTCAGTTGATTGATGAGCAGCAGTCGGGCTGTTGTTTACTCGACCTTTCAACTAAAAAGACAGATTCTCGAAAGTCAAAACACTTGACAAACCTCTTCGTCATTTTCTTGTACGTCCTTGATAGGTATCCTTCTCCATTTTGTGGCCTTTTCTTCACGGTTAGTCTGTGATGTCTGTTTTTCTCCTTTCTTGTCATTCGTCTTTTTCTTTGGTTTCTTCTCATTGGTTTGTGAGGACCTTCGCTCCTACACAAACAACAAAAAAAACTTCAACGCCAATCCCTAAACTCTTTTCATAGCAAATTTTCATTTCAGCGTCCGCTCAAACCTAGTGTTGGATTCTGGCCCCGTCGGCACTTACGCCGAAAAAAATTTGAAAAAAATTTGATTTCTGCGGTTAGGCCTAACGTCCACACTAATCCGTCACGAAAACGGAGCTGTTTTGAAAACGATGACGTCACGATAATCACGTGATTTCCCTGCCCCAGTTTTCCTCAAACACAAATCTACAATGACCGGTGATTGTACGTTTTCAAATTTCTCCGACGTAGCGTGCACGCAAAACATTTGCGGCCTCCAGTGCTGACTGAAAACTCTTGCTCTTCTCCAGCACAGGGAGACATCTCGTACTAAAAATATGTCAGAGCTCGTCTTTCCCATTGTTTTCGAATTTCTCGCAAACTATTATTTTCCAAAAATACTAATGGTATATTCGAAAATAGTTCCCTTAAAGTGTTCTCGAAGGAATCGATCAGGATTCCCGTTTTAAAGGCCTCTAAAAACCAAATGCACAACCTCCCACAGAAAAGTAAAGAAATGAAATAGACCATCTAACTTGTTCCTGAACGAGTTAGAAAAGCAAAAATGCAACAAAACATATTTTAGTACCTTTCGACACAAGTCCAGCACGACCTCCAGCTCCTTCTTAGCGGCAACATTCTTTGGCTCAATTTTTTGAAGCGCGAAGAGATCTCTAGCCGCAGCATCGTATTGGCGCAGCGCCTGCCAATCACAAATAGTGCACACAATTACTATACAGAGTGATTCCTTGACTACCACAAGAGATTTTAAACTGGTTGAGCTTGTGATTCAGATTGGGCCTTGAAGCGCATACGGTCCGCTCTTGCCAATCAAAATTAAGATCCGGTCATCTCAGCCAATCAGGGATAAAAACCAAGACAGGAAGTGACGCGTTACGAGCGACTTTTGCCCGCTTTTTTGTTCTTTCTATTCGTTGATAACACCAATCACTGATAACAATTTCACATCCTTATAAATTGATTTGCACAATCTAAAATACCACAGTCACCGGCTCTTAGACGAAAGTTTGGTCACCTAAAACGGGACTCGATCATGGCAATTTTTGGCCGTTTTTTTAGTCAACACGGCGCTAAAATGGGGACTTTGTTCTTTCGCTATACACGAAATACAGGCAAGCTTAGCATACACATGAAAAACCACTGGAACTCGGGGATGACAATACTATGTGAAATGCTGAGTGGAGTCACTTACTGTTAATGACACCCGACGAGACGAATTTGTCATAGAAAAGCCCTGGTAGATAGACTCTTATTTTAAACAAGTTTTCAACTGAAATTGTGACTTGAGGATTGTATGTGTCCCGCTTATTTTCTTTATACATGCGTGACACAAACCTTTTTTGCAAGAGCTCTCCGGAAAAGTGCTTTGACATTGTCGGGTTGAAGCCTTAAAGCTTCAGTAGTGTCCTGTATTGCCAGCTCATGCTATAAAGAGCAAACAAGAATATTAACAAGGCCAGTCTTGATAAGCCACAAAATTCTTAACACTAACATAGTGAAAAATGTTTAGAGTTTGGTAGGGAGAATTGACATATATTTACCTGATTTAGCCGCAGGTAACACAGCGCTCTGTTTGTATAAATTGCTACATTTTCCGGGTCAATATCAGTGCACTCGTTATAACATTTTAAAGCTTCCTCGTAGAGGTTCTGTGAGCCAAAAAAAACAGATTATATCAACATTTCGTTATTCGCGCCTATATTTCTTGGCTAGAGAGTGCCGTCAGTAAGAGCTTGATAGCTGCATTTTGAGTGTCTGGGTGGGGGGAGTGGGGGCTTTTTGATTTGTAGTCGATAGAGTGACTAAGAGTATTGATTACTTCCTATGTGGGGAAGGGGGGGAAAGCCCTAACAGATCAACACCTGGCTAAATAATTTTATAGAACTGCAATCTAATACTGGTACACTTTTTAACATAATTTCTCCAAGTACAAAAGTGAAGTATGTACACTCAGGCAAACCTACCTGTTTAACAAAAGAATTTCCCTGATCTTTACATTGTGAAAACCTGGCAGCTGGGTTTACTTGAGACTCGACTGGTGAATTATCTGTTACAGGGGAGGGGTCACCAGTGGCAGATGTGCCTCCAGTGGCACCCTCTGGAGGGGAGGGTTGGGCTGAACTTGGTACGCCAGTAGCATCATGTGCGGAAGATGACTCGGTTGCGATTCTTGTGGTACTAATTTCCGACTTTGGTGGGTGGGGTTGCGTTGTGTTTTCACTTGGAGTCTGTGTAGGGGTGGGGTGAGTCAACGACCTATCAACAGTAACTTGAGCGGATGAAGAACTGGGTTCTGGAGGGGATACTTTATGTTTCCATTCAGGTCCATACATAATCTCCAGTGACTGGGAAACTCTGGTCCAAAGAAAGGATCAAATTAAAACTTCAATGAATAACAAAACAAAACAAACCCATCTCAAGTCAGCTACAAAAGAAGGCAAAGCAACAAAATTAATCCTGAAATCAAGGCCATTACAAGTTTCATATGTGAAATGTTTGTTTTCTCCACGATGTTTGGATCAGTGAAGTTGCAAGTGTTGACAAGTATGGTAATGAACACAACATGGTTTACGTTTTGTTGCGACAGGTTTGTAGTCAGTTTTGATTTGAAATGCAATCACCTGTAGTTTCCTTGTATTGCTGACAAATGCTGTGGCCAGATTCTAAGTGCCATCTGATAATCCTTCCAGGCCTTGGCATGTCTTAAAAAACAAATCAAAACAGTTTAAAGGAATGGTTTCCATAGCATCAAGTGACTAGGAGTATTTCTACTTCACAATGGATGAGATGCTTGTCCATCACAGGGTCACCCTCGGCATTAAGGTGGCTAGTACCCATTTATACACCTGGGTGGAGAGAGGTACTCTGAGAGTAAGGTGCCTAGCCCAAGAAGTGAACACAACACAATTGCCTGAACCAGGGCTCTAACCTGGACCACTCAATCCAGAGACAAGCACACTAACCATGAGCCAAATGCGCCTACCAGGGTTCAAAACTCAAAATAAAATATAAAGATTGGGAAGATTTGCATACTTTTCTAAGGTTTCATATGCTTGTGCTCTCTTAAGCAATGGTCGGAAAGCACCTGGTATAATTTCCAGGGCTGCTGTACAATCTGAAATACAACCAATACAGTCTCCAATCTTCATCAAACATGAGCCACGGTTACACAACAAGGCACACAGGGGTCTGCAGAATACAACTTTATCTGTGGAGAAAAACAGTGGAGAGCTTCAGCTTAACACTCTATCAACAGACAGACTCTATGTTGCAAACCGATTCTAATGAAAAATATGGTATGCTTCTGATTAATAATACTCTCACAACAAAAAATTAACCTATTGCTAACTAAGTGTGAGGGCCGTACACTGGAAAATACAGGCTTGAGCTTGTGGGTAGTAAGATGGACTGAGAGACGTCCGTACAAAAAACAACTTGAGCAAGTAAGTTAAGCACTAAGCACAGTGCTGATGTTTAGCTTAAAAAATCAAAAATACCCATGGAAACCATGGAAACGGTCTGTATACCAAAAAACAATCAAAATAACCTCTAGTTTTTGGCTGAAATATTATGTTTGTTACCATCGTAGTTTAACCACTATTTAATTTATGACTTATGGTTTTTAAGAAAATGTTCAACCCATTACATTTTTCTTTTGTACCTTTCTGAAGTATGTCAATGGCTTGAGTGAATTGTTCTGCTGCTTCAGCAAAGCTTCCAAGCTTAAACATTTTTAACCCTTCTTGCTGAGCTTTCTGTACCAGTGTGGGTAATTCAGGCTCTGGCTTCAATTCAGATTTCTCAACTGATTGCAAATTGTCATTTTCCATAGTTCTGTTATTAGTTTCCGTTTGTTGCTCCACTTCATTATGTGGTTCATTTGATGTTTCTCCAACACTACCACTGCCATTTAAATTTGGTGAGGTTTCCGTCTCTTTTTCACCCTCTACCTCCACAATCTTTAACCTTTTTCCTTTTGGTTTAGCTGAAGGTGTGTTTTCTGTTACAACAGAATCACTAGTGTTTGAGGAAGTTCTAATATTGTCTTCAGATTCACTTTGTATATTCTTTGAATCCTCTGGCATTTCGACATTGCTTGGATCTCTATTTGTACTGTAAAGAATTCAAATGAGAAAGAAATGAAAAACAAATTTATGATTCCTAAGTACAGGTATTTGTAATAACTGATCCATTTTTTGCCTGCAAAATCCCTTCCTGTAAACCCATCCATTAACTGCATTAACTTCACACTGAGTTTAAATGAAGTTCCATTGCATCACCTGGTTGTTTTAAACAAATTCTTCCAAAAAGAACAGAACAAAACTGTTGGCTAGGAAATTCTTACGTTATTTACATGTCAGTTTATAGACAGTTATAAAGGTGTACCCGGTATTCACAAAAAACCTAGTTTATGTCAAAGAAAGTTTTCTCTTTGTTCAGTTACCTTTCTTTTTTCTTTATTTCCTCAAGCAATTCCTTTGTGAAATAAGTAAAAGTACAGAATAGTCATTGTTTGATCTCATTATAAATCCATACTGTCCAAGGAAGGTCACTGAAATTTAGGGGGAAGGGGGGGGGGGGGGCAGAAGAAAACTT
>OMLO01000169.1_pt1 | contig 35220 bp, 29 predicted proteins | sample 1674811 | NCBI WGS metagenome assembly OMLO01 (sample SAMN06265003, study PRJEB25207) | coral metagenome | isolation source: Coral host | place: Mexico:La Bocana,Puerto Morelos, Mexico | collected 2008-11-13
ATTTGGCCAACCCAGTGATTTTTTCCCGAAAACCCGGCGAGGATAAAGATTCCACTGGGTCTGTTACAGAGGGGTGTATTGGGTTGCCCTCATTTCTGTCTTTGCGATAATACTCTTGAGAATTCTCGGTTTCAAATTTTTAAATATTGGCGTGTATATGAATGAATATTTGTCAAGTAGTAAATGGATAAAAGAACAAGTTTTCAAAAAAAATTGATGGTCTGTAATGGGAATAAACCACGCAAGGTAAAAAGGTATGTTGGCATAGGTGTAATGCGGCAATGTTGCGTCGTAAGTTGGTAAGTGTTGTTGCATGTATTACCACTCGTGTTGCAAGTTGCGATATGCCTGCCTGTACTAAGTAGGTCAAGAAACTGGCTCAACTTAATGATACAACCTGTTGTTGAAACTCCCAACACGGGTCCGATTTGCTTCAGTTTTGCCCATCACGTTGAAAGGATTTAGCAACATAACTGAGTTACATACGTACAAGATATTACTAGCTTTATAATTATACTACTGTTTTGCAAGAAATTGATATCTGCTCACCGGTCCTTGTCGAACACTTTCTGTCGCTTGAGAAGAAAGCCGGCAATGACAAAGAAGACAATGTGTGACCCCCTCATGCTATGTTTCTTATCGGATTGTGATTGGTTAAAGTTCCTTTAATTAATTTGTTTTATGATAACATTACCAAAGTCATTCACAGATTGGCCGATGTTTTTTAATTTGTTTGAGCTAGCGAGTACTTTGAGTGTGTATAAACTATAAATACTGTATATTTAAAATGCCTGTCATTTTCTATTGTAATTTATTAGATCGGAGCCATTGAATATTTTAATAATAAATATCAGTTAGAGAGGTGTATTTAGAGTTTTTTTCATTTGTTACGGTACCTATCAGTTTTCAGTACGAAGGTCAGCATATTGCGAACCCGGTGGGGGACTCGCTGATTTAAAGGATGGGCGCGCTCGTCGCACCGTTTTAGGGGTTTTTATACCTCTTGTAATGTTAGATTATTGAGTCAAAAAAAGTGTGATGCAGTTTAGAATTGAAAATTTTCAAGACTCGCCCACAAAGCAAACTCGTGGTACCTCTTAGAGCTTCTTAACGGTTTTTTTCAAAATTTCCGACGGGCGACCTCGTCATTTTTATAGGTGAGTTTGCTCCCGGAGATTGCGAGTTTAGTCTACTTTTTTTTAATCAGTAATTCTATACACGGCCGTTGAATAGTTGAATAGTTGTAAATCCTCTAAGAAGACACTTCAAACAGTTTAAGTATAACTCATGGCAACATCACAACAAAACGAAAAAACATTTGACAACGTATGTATTTGTCCTCGTAAAATAATCAAAAAATCAGAAATATATTTTTTCTGTCCTAGTTTCCTTTCGGTTCTATTCTGTATTGTAAATTTTAATATCTCGCGATTAATTGAAACAGTTAAAGCTTACGTTTATTAACAGGCAGATAAACTCATTATATATTGCGTGTCCTTGCTGAGGCATAAATAGATTTTATACACGACAGCAATGATATTGTGATAACAACTCGAAATCTAGTATACCCTCCCCCCTCTCTCCAAGTCTCCCCTACCTTTCCTGTCTAATTTTTCCGAGCTGATATCACTCCTATGTAAAGAAAGCGGTGTATCTTTTTGTCTCTCTTCTATGATCATAATATATTCTATACATGTTTATGGTCCGAGGACGGTAGCTTTGTAAGCCGATCTGTAATACCCTAACTAACTAAGCGATGAGTACAAATTCAATTTCCTCTCTTTGTTCTAATCAACTGTACAGTGGATAATATGTATATCTTTAACTCAGGCCTCGCCATTTTTGACAATATTTTGATTTCTACTTCCGGTGTTTCCACCGGAAGTGACGGTTCCTTCGTGGAATTTAAGCAGTTCTCCTAGGTAGGCTTGGAATGCGTTCATGGCGGCGTTTATCGCCGGTGAGCCAAAACCATGGGTCACGAGACCAAACTGGTTCAGACTCCGTAAGATAGAGTCCGGAAGGTTACTGTTGGGTAGCCTGGTCTTTGGGTAGGGATCCTGTGCAAGAACATCTTGAAGTTCTTTTGTCAATTGTCTGGAAAAGAGGAAGGACACAACGTCAACGTCAACTACTGCTTTTGTGATTTCAATATATAATAATAACTGAATCGGGTGTTTTTTTAAGGCGAAAAGTGATTGGTTAAATAAGTACGCTACACGATTGGTTTAAAAATCTCGTGCTCTGTATGTTTCTTTTTTTACATTATAAATCTATCGAGCCAAAAATTCTCAAATTGAAAATCTCAAGACACAAAGTAAAAGATCGCGATAACCTGAAGGAGCTAATTCGCTTAAATCAACTGTTTATAAACTTAACAAAGTAGTACATACTTAGCAGCGATAATGGCGTTTTTCCTGGACAGCTGTTGTGATGGCTCCGCGTGTTGTCTATACTGCCTCTCCGCCAGCTGAGCGGCGGGAAATTCTGATTCACACACATAATCAAAGTCAGCAGCTAAGTGAGCTGCTTCTCCTGCAAACGAGAACATAAACTACACTATGAAACACGATCATCATAAACCATGGACTTGAATCAATTGGAAGTTGTGCTTACAGTGTAAAGTATTAGCCTATAACAAGGTGCAAAGAGTAATTCACAAGCTACATAAATGCTTTCAATTAGGTCCGCGGTGTCAAGAGTCAATCCCGTAATGATCTAGTTTGTCCACAAACCTTTCATTTTGTCTTGAGTTCGTCGACTGAGATCGCAAGCAAAACATTAACCGCGGCCGATGTGAGCAAGCCAAAACGCAAGAAGGTCGGGCTTGGCAAAGACAAAAATAGGGCTTGTGGACTTCCCAGTCACTCTCGCGCGCTCGAGGAAGAAACACACCACACACGCGTATACAGCATGCTGGACTTGAAATACTTGATAAGCTCAGCAAACTCGCTGTTTACATCTTTGTAAGGTCTTTCAACAACCAAGAGAGAAACATGTCGGTATAGAACTTAGTTAGTAAAGAATATGTCGTTTCTTCACATTTTTTTACACACGTACCTTCCACAAGTGAAGTGAGTAGCGTTACTTGGGCTGCTTTCCGTCTTCCCGCCGGAAGTGACAAACCAATCTTTTCTAGCTTGTCACGCAAGCTTTTACCGCCATTCTTAGACTTTGCTCTGATAGCAAAAAGCAACGTATTAGTGAACACCTTTGCCATGTTTGGCCTAAAAAAGCAAGCTGTTTGTCCTAATGAAACTAACGTTTGCTTTAAGTAAAGCTTAATCTGTCGTCAAGTCCTACTTGACGACAACATCAACAACAACAGTTTATCCGAACCAAAATGAAAAATTAGAGAAAGATGTGGTTTCCACGTGAGTATCAAAAGTAAATTGCAATTGCAATGGTTTTGAATTATTACGCCACGCGATTTGCTTAAAAGACTCGCGCCACTTTCTCATCCAATTAGAGGTAAGACCAAAAGTAATCTTGTCCGGCTCCCCCCTGGACATTTTCCCGCGCTTTGCGGGAGCTATTGATATTTACTTCGATGTTTGATTGGTTCACTGGATTTCCTGTGTAATTCCTGATTGACCAGAGTGATTGCTTTAGTTTTCATTTTATGATACTCTGCTCTTTTTATAACAAAAGCAGTATAATTACTAAGTAGGTTTATTCGACAGCTAGCACAGAAGAGGCTGGGAGTTTTATAGTGTCTCTTAAAGTACCAAAGTAGGTCATCGGCGTTTTTGACCAAGACTAATAAGCGCTTAATGACTAGCCCCAAGGGAAAGAGCGAGTTTTGTTTCCCCGAGACCCTCAATGTTCCCCGAGGCAGGAAAAATATAGGAAAAAAGTGAAGTTAAAACTGCGTTTCCTCGGGGCTGTCGCACAAATGTTTCCGCAGTTTCAAGGAGCACGACCTGAACACGGGCGAGTTGCTGTGGAGTTAGCGAGTTTTGACCAGCGGCACGTGACAGTGGACTGTGGACTGTGGACTGTTCACAAGAGTAAACAAACCAATGGCAAAGAGGTTACAATACACAATACCAACTGATGTGCTCGCCTGGGAACCAATTTTGAGAACGGGACTCAACAATTACAACTGAGAGGAGGACAAACTGATTGTTGAGAGGTTAAATCCTCTATGAAGGCGGCGAATTTGAACCACAGAGAGTGACATGTTTCAGTTTAGGGCGTGGTCGTGGAGCCGTTAGTTTAGTAGTGATGACTTCTTTATTCCTATTACTAGTCAGCCTAGCAATGAAGTAATATAGTAAGAAAAAATTACGTATCGAACACCCTCACCTTCTAAGAACCCCGCCCAGAAGGGAAGCGTTCAAACACTCGGGGTGCGAGAGTCGTCTGCGGATCTCTCCTACAGTAACTTTGTATTTTGACGTGGAACTGAGGAGTGACAGCCTTCCTGGTACGCAACAGAACACATCTGACGGGTGAACGGGACTGTCCGAGTCAGCTTCCTCACGGGAATCACGCTCAATGTGCTTTTGTTTGTGGCCTGTGGAAAGAAACGATTTTTTTTTTGTCTTCTTAGACTGCATGTGAGTAGTAGTTTGTCGTAGGCCAAAAAACTAGTTTCATCACTCCATGAAGCCAAAAAACACTAGCTCGTCCGTAATTCCAATCATTTCACAACCGAGTCTCTAGCGTTTACAAACATACTGAAATTTCTTAAAAGTTAGAGAATTATCCAGTTTTTCCAAACCACGTGTTTCCAGACAAACAGTCTTTTGATTACTTTGATTGACTGCGCTCGCAACACAGTGGCGTAAATAACTTTTCGATTTTATATGTAACAAAAACGTGCTCGCGCTTCCATTGTAATGAACGTTCTCGCATGCTTTTATTGTAACTTAGTTTTTTTTTCCCATCATTATATCGCACTTTTTAGTACCCTTTGCCTTTCGGATTACCAGCAAAATAAAGTGTGTAAAACAAATATATGTGATTCGTCTACAAGACAGACGAACAACTGACATCACTCCTTCATTCCTCCTTTGTTGTCAAAAGTAGGTAGGCGCGGTGGCCTCATGGTTAGTGCGCTCGTCTCCGGATCAAGCAGTCCAGGTTCGGGCCCTGGTCGGGGACATTGTGTTGTGTTCGTGAGTCTTAAAGCGACTCCCTCCACCCAGGTGCATCTTTCATCTTTCATCATTGTTCATCAGTAAAAATTCATCAAGTTCAATAAATTACAAGATAATGTGTAAGATTCTATATAAATGGGCCGTGATCGACAAACTCAATGCTGAGGTAACCCTCCGATGTACTAGCATCCCATCCAGGGTAGAAATATTCCTAGTCAATTCATGCTACAGAAACCGGTATAAGCTCGGGCCAAATGGGCCAGTCGACTTTGCCTCAATGTTGTCAAAACAACTCAGAAGTAAAACTTGGAAGAATGACATTGAATCATATTTTACTTTTCCAGTCGCAGTCTCTAAACATCAATTCTCTTCAGTGTTTATCTTATATTACTTTTAATGTAAGTTCTGAGAATTTGGAAATAAATCAGGGCAATATCCTCCACGAGCTAGAATTTATCATCTGTCATTTCAGTCATAGTATAGTTCACTTTGGAATAAAAATATTTAAAATGTTCTTTCACTTTAGGACCCATAAAATTTATAAGTGGCAAGAACTGCTAAGAAATAATGTAATAAATGGCTTTTGTCTTCAATATATTTTCCTTTTTGAAGGCTACTGGTTGAAACTAGTTTTTTTTACACTTAGTAAGCGAGCCTTTACTTTACTTTACACGTACATACATTATTTAGTCTTAAGTAGGGTGAAATCAGATGAAATGTGACTTGAGGGTCACTTATCAAAAACTCTGAAAATTGTAGGTGTCATTAGTTTTAGCGCTAGGGTTTATTACAGTGTTTTAATGGTTCAAGGTGCTTCGTCAACAAAAGTAGTTGCCCGCCCATTATGAGAACTCGTGGATTTTAAATATGGCAGCATGTTTCCCGGCGGTAGAAACAAGACTGTAACTTTAATATCTACCAGACTTCAAATAAGTTTTCCCGATTTTAATATACAGTTCTTAGAAATAAAGATCATTTAAAACTGATCCCGGCCTGGAAGGACAAAGCCCTCGGAACCGTCGGATAAGATCGAGAGACAAAACGCTCATAAAGGACGAATTATCTTGTTGTTAGTCTGACAAAAAATAAATAGATGCGGAAATAAAACGAAGACTTTGTGGATTAAACTTTCAATAATAAAGCGAAGTAAGCGGAGTGTTATTGCTTTTTTAATTTCGTTTTCAATATGTTTGGAAGGCTATAAAAAATCTTAAGCCCTTCTTAAGGAATATGACGTAGTGAAGTACAGCACTGTTTTGTTTCTAAGTTTCAAAAATATTTTAATATTCTGTGAGTGAAGTTTTGCTCCAGTTTAAGTCAACAAGAGAACTTTTATGACATATGGCCGACCCAAAATCTGTTGACTCTTTGGTATCTGATCTGACTTGAGTACTCTTTATTCAAGTTGTGGTTAGAAAGTTTTTTTATAAGAATATTGAGGTTGAAATTGGCGAAATTTTAAAACTGCGTTGAGAATATACCCAAGGATGAGATGAGATATAAAAACATTAAAATCATAATGTTTCTAACTGAACTTTATTTTACCATTGAAGAATGTGGTAAATACTTCTCCTCTTCTAACAAAACCGTGAGCCAACAGACACATTACGGTATAAGGAAAAGCTAAAGAGCACGTGGGCAGTGTAACAGAAATCATGCAGTTTCTTTGATAGTTCAATTCCTGGTCACATCCGTTTATATAACTGAAATACATGTTCCATATGAACTCTGTGATCTAAGAATGTTCACATGAATACTTAAAGCTTAAAGTCGTTAGAAAAAATAAGAAAATCTAGCCTGGACATAACAAACATATACTTAAAAAAAGATTAAATGTACCGAACAATGTGACAACAAAGGTGAAACACGAAACTTATTTATTAGCTAAAGACTACAAAAGAACTTTACTGGAAAGGTAAACTTGAGAAATAACGAAATATAGGATCCATTTCATGCGATAAAAATAATAAATCTCTTGTTATCACATGAACATTTATTTGTTTATCGATTCACGCGCGAGAGACTCGTGTGTTTCGGAATGACGCCAAAACGCACAAAAACGAGAAGGACAATGCCTTATTTATATTTTAATGTTAAAATCTTCCCTCGAGCTGAACTGAATCTGGCGAACCATTGAGGCATCTAATGGACGTTGTTTTAACCAAATAACTTCCACGTTATTGCTGCAAGGCAGTGACAAGTTATACTGTAAAGCAATTAGCAAGGAGCGAGAGGTTAGACTTCAAAGTGCTTCGTGGTCCTTTGACTTAACATAAACATAAATAAGCCATTAGTATCCGTGGAAAGTCTACACAGCGTGCTGGTTCCTTTCGTATCTTAGCAGTCAAGTGCTCCAAGTGCAGGTTATTTTGAGAAAAGTAGAACAATAGAAAGTTAGGGACGAAAATAGACGTGTTTTTGACTTTGGCAGTAAAAGCTTACTACGTGGGTAGCAGTTTATACCTTTTGAAATACAAATAAGAATGAAGGGTGGATTCCAAACAAAAAAAGATGCTGTCAGTTATTCTTGTATATTAATTGTGAAGGCAATGATCTTCAAGGTCAAATTCAGAATGTTGGAAACAAGAAGAACTGAAAAACGCACTCAAAGAAGTGCGAAAGCTAGACGTTCCTTTTGTTAGGTGCCAAATATTATGGCAATGAGAACAAGAAGAGACCGCCCTTCACGCTATGAAGGTTATTAAGATAACTTTACTCCGACAGGTAGAAAGCCATAACGAGAAAATTACAAATTCACAAACGGCGCCGACAACTTAGAGCATCTTAATAACACTTGCTCTGGCGTCGCCTCGATTAAGCAATTTTTCATGAAGGTATTTTTAGCTTGTTTGACGGTTCAAAGGGTTTCACACAGGTATATTACACGATATTCTAAGCGGCGAAAAACGTTATGTCAAAGCTAATTAAAAAGAATACCTTGCTGTACTTGATTGTTGCTAAACAACTATATTTAAAGCAAAACATTTTGATTTTGAGTCCGTTGTTTGCCCACAGCGTGCTTAAACGTAACGGGCACATGTGGACTTAAAACAATTGTTTGAAGAAGGTTCTATATTCTCGATAACCTTACGAATTGATATTCAATTTGTCATCTATCAACCAGAGCCCAGGCGCTAAGGATTCATCTGTTACTAGATCAATTGAGTGTGCTAAAATACAAAGAAAAAAAACTACCTTAACCGTATAACCTGCAGGAAATTTTTTTGTATGAAGAGTTTGTTTACCTGCGTATATTTTGGGACCCCTATTGAGAAAAGTTTTTTCAGAGCCGCTTGTGAGTTGTCTACACTGTGTCCTTGATAACAGCGAAGTATCGCATACTTGTCCGGTCGACAAGTGTTCTTGACAAAACAAAAAAAAATACACCTTATACAAAGAAAATGCAATTTTGAATACAGAACGGTATAGGGTATGGGATTTCACAGAACAAAGGGAAACCTTGCAAAGAAAGCCACAAGAAAAGAACAAACGACTTGTTGTCACTGATGTCTGTTGCCGCACAGTTGGTGTTTGGCTTTCAAGATATCAAATCTTGTTTCCTTCACTTGTTAGCAACTCAATTGTCAGTAATTCGTGCGAAAGACAAAAATCACCCTCAAGAACAAGCTCGTCTTTTCAATTTCCCAAAATATCCGGCCAGGTTCCATCTATATTATGCATTATTTACAACTGCTGCATCTCACCTGCCCATTCATATTCAACTAAAAAAGCGGCTTTCTATGTTTCCGCGCGACTTTTAAGGACAGATGTTTTATATTCACCTCGGATTAACGTGCAAATAAATATAACAATAATGATAAAAATAAAAGATAATAAAAGAAAACTTTTCTTTCTATTTTGTCAAGGAGAGCTGCTTGTGCCACTTGGTCAATGTAATGTTAAATAACCTCTATGCAGTTGTTTGGCAGGGATATATGAGTGATGAATGAATTTATTTATGTGTGCCTATCCAGTAATCTGTTTCGCAGAATAAAACTGTGAGAGACACTGATATAAAATGGTGCCAGTAGCGTTTGTACAGCATTGAACTGTTAGCATGCAAGTTGTTCGGTTGATCTCGTAACACGCGTGCCAATAAGCGTGTATTTCCAAAGTAAATACATAAAATGCTTGGACAGAATAGACTAGAAACAGCGGAACAAATTGAGCTGTCATAAACGATTTGAACATTTAATAAAAGTACTGACAACTGAGTTTTGGCCACAGAATGAAGTAAATTAAAGTTCTACGCTAAGTCGGCACTAATCCAGTGTTGATTGTTTATCTATTTTCTTTAATAATTTTCTGGTAAGGAATAAGAATTCGGGAAAAACCCGCTAGCAAAGCCTTCCAGTGTAAGTCAATATTTCATTCGGATCATTCGGACTTGCTTACTGTAGTTCAAACAGATCGAGTACCTTTGAATTTGTTGGTTTGTGACGCTCGTTAATTTAATAACGCGTACAGATAAGACAGCAAGGGGACACAGTTTGACAGTGGTACTTTAAAAGAATATTGACCGAGAGTTAAATGAGAAAGTTCTGAAAAGGGAACGCAAATATACCGACGAACAAATAATTATTTTAATAACAGTAAACAGCAAAATAGGCCAATTAAGTTTTTAAGGGACGAAGCAAACTTTCAAATTGCTTTTCAACGCCTGAGGAGAATCTCTCCGTCCTTGTTTATAACTTACAATTTTTTTTCAAATTAAACCCTGCTACATTTTGTTTTTAATTCTTTGATAAAATGGGGCAAACGCGCAACAGTAAAAGACCATTGTGTTTGAAAACAGCGTCGTTTTCGTGGCATCAAATGCACAGCGCGCCTCACGTCTTACTCACAAACTTAATTTGAATTTCAACTTGTGATTTCGTAACATAGACATGTACGTAGTTTAATATTTTAGTTTTTGTTTCTTCTCTGCGGAAGATTGATGACCAAAGCTAAATATTGTCTCCTGATTAATGATAAGACAGATAAATAAGCAGGCTGCATTAGTCCGTGAAAAAAAAAATGGCATCTCTTTTTTTATAAAGAGTAGCCATGGAAGTGTTGTCTCATGTTGTGAGCCAAGGTTAAATTGAACAGCCAAATGTATTCCTGGAAACCCATCAGGAATATTTTTGATAGAGAGCGCCAAAGATTTCTGTTTTTGTTTGGTTTTAAAATCCTGCTTTAATCACTAGCACAGGACAAATGCCCTACGCATAAGACTGTTGATAAACTTTTTCCGTTTCCTCCTTTCTTATCAAATAGGAATTCACAGAGAGCTTTTTAATGATTTTAAATCAAGAAGGATTATTTAATTTTTTTGTGCACCGCACTTTGAGAAAACCCAGTAAGAGCCACAGCCAGCCATAACACTGCTACCATCGGCAATTTTTATGTCGTTTATACTAGTAGCGAATATATATATGAAAAAAATTGTGAATCGGCTACGCAGAAGAATAAAATATTACACTTGTAGTGACTGAAGCGGATTGTACATTTTTACATGTTGTAATATTCTGCCACCGCCCGGCGGACAACAAATGATGTGTGCAGCTACTTGCGTTCATTAGCAACATTCGCTCCAAGTAAATAACCTTTTAACATTTTGTTTGATATCACTTATTTTTTTCTAACATATATCCACAACAGAAATAAAAGCTGGGAAAACATAGAACTCATCAAGGGAGTGGTCCATGCTACTAGATTGAGATTTATACTGCACTTACTTTCCCGAGAATTGTGGTGACCGTGTGCGTCCCCATTTTTACTGTTTAACACTCCTGAACGATGATTCTGTAGAATTGAAAATCCAAAATTAAATAGCGATCACAAACAGGAATAAAGAGTTGAACAATATGTCTCTAAGCTATTAGTATAAACCAACTACAGTAAACGTATTCGGTGTAACCTAGATTTTATTTAAAACTCTACACACGAGAAAGAATATCATAAACCTTTGTCAATTTCTATTATATATTCTTCTTCCTTTTATTTCAAAATGTTCTTAATGATAGCATTCAATATTAGCTGTTAAACCTTCTAACAGAGGTATAGCATATAGCGCGGGTGTAAAAGCTTAAGCTAAGGAACTAGGCTACTTCAAGTAATGTATTATTGGGCATGAAATGGGCTCACTAATCGCTTCGTTTTTAGTTCAAAGCCACAGATCTATTTAATGTTTTCCGCCCTTTTATTGTAATTTCTAAAGCGCGTTTTGGCCGGATGCCCAAGAGTTGCAATTTTCTGTTTGGTCATTATCACGAAGGAATATTTTCAACGTTTCTCGGTAGTTACACAATGAACTAGTGTGGTCGCGTGTTTCAAAATCGCTTTTAAAGCTTTAAGCAAACTAAGTAAATGAGATTAGGAAAGGAAACCCAGTGGGATTTCACACGTTTAGAAGTGGCTGTGAAATACTCGCTAGGGTCACGGTTTATGACACTAAAACGAAACACGAATGACTTGAAACAACTAAACACACAAGCCGCCGCGCGAGCGGGGTCAACGTCAGCTGCATTGAAGAATTCTTTAAAAGGGTTAATTCGCCTTCACAGTGAAACACGAACGGGGCCAAACGAGCAAGTTATCGGATATTTTGAATAGGATTTTTTTTCACTGAGTGAACAGTTCTGTGGTTGTTTTATTAATTGCTCCCCACTGGGAATTCACGGTAAAGGCCGTCTAAACAAAATGGAACATTGAAACAGGACATGTATATGCCTTTCTTTCTCTCCATGTGCCATTAATAGAAATTGAGAAGGCAGTTAAGTATAAAAGGATTGGTAAAAGACAATCAATAGTTTTTCTTATATGCCGCAGAGTCCTTTACTTTGCTAAAACGAAACACAACTAAATCAAGACATCAACTTTCCCGTTTACACTTTTATCATACTAATATTTCCTTGTGGTTTGGCGAACCATATTGTCCTTCGCCTCTTTTTCTCGTGCGTCCAATTTATTTCCTATTCATCTTTGAAAAATCTATCACAGCAAAGTGATTGTTTCGTCGCTGTTTTCAGTGTTTAAATCTTGCTGTTGTAAAACAGCTCTGATAAGCGAGTGTTTCGAATTTATTTACGTCTTCTCCCGGCATGTGGTATTTTATGACTTCAAACTCAGTAAAACATTTTGGTTTCGTTTAAAGGCCTTTTCTCTGACAAACGAGGCTCCTAATTCCAATGGCTCGGTCTTGAGCAAGCCACGCATAAAATATTTTGATGGATGATAGATTTCTGTTTCTTTTCACGAGTAATTTTCACCTGGAGAAAAAACATCACCTGGAGGAACACATGACCGCACTTAGGCGATCAAATCGTTTGTTAGGGGTTTGTCGACAGTCTAGTTAGCATTTTGAAAGCTTTGTTTCCTACAAAAATAGCCCCAAGAACCATCATTTATTAACATCAACAACGTAGCCGAGAAAAGCGTTAGGCAGAACGCGTGTTGAAAACCTATTCCATTGAAAACCGCTAAACTTCACACGCACTTGAAACCCGTTTTGTTTCACGGCTTATGGAGTTCTTTGTGACTAAAGTTCTCGTGACTTCTGCAGTTGAGTTGACGTGTTATTGATCACCGCAACTGTTGCTCAAAAACACACACATTGTTCAAAGTTGTGGGGAGCAAATTTCCTAGTTATCAAACTTTTACGCAGCGCTTGTAATTCGTGAAAACAACTGGCGACGTCGCATGACTCTCATTGATTTACGACTAAGCTTCCAAACCCCAAAATGTGATAAGGCGAATGGAGGAAGGCAAATATAGCCTTGGTCATAAGCAGATAGCCAAATAAAAAGGAAATTTGCGTTGAGTGTCAGTTATAGACCGCGGCAGGAATAACGCTACGGGCTTAAATAGATAATATTGACCGGAGGACTCGAAATTGTCACTTGCTTATGACCTTGAGATTGTCGTATCTTGTAGTGCTGACCACACGCGCTATATGGAGATGATCAGTCAGCACCTAAAGTCTACCGATCACAGATGTTTACGAATGAAAAGAATGTTACTAGGCCTCTCAAAAACCACCTCATCTCCTACACAGACGTTACAGTTCCCTGTTTCGAGCAAAACATCTGATTTAAGCTTTCTGTGCGAAAGGCTTGCATGATTTTTGCCATCGCATGTTGTTATGGCGTTGCGTCACTCTCCTCAAGGTGTAGAAATGGCCGCAAGAAAACGCGATCGCACTTGATGCAAAGGTTGAATTTTTTGGCGCCAGAGGATTAGAAAAAATAATGGGAAGTGCGTGGCTAGAAGGATAAAAGTGAAATGTTCCGTTACCTGTGAATCTTGCAAGTTTCCCGGTCCCATCATATCAGCGATCAACATATCAGGCCTTCGCACGGCTGAGTAACGCTCTTCCATTCGTCTTGCGTGCTCCATGGCGGCTCCTGCAGCAAATTGGTTCATATGCACTTGTTGTATAGTGTCCATCCGAGCGGGATGTCTTGCTTGATGCTGGGACACTGGCTGTGGATGAGTCGGGCCAGCCATGGACTGGTGTGGCGCTCCGGCTGATGCTGCGTGAAAACCTGCAGGACCATTACCAAATTGCTGTGAATGTGCTGTTTGAAAGGGCTCGAGAGGGTGAGTGAAGTCGAACCTCGGCTGTTGTTGCTGTTGATAGTGCAATGGGTTATACTGCGGAGCGTAGTACTGGTGTGTTTGAGGCTGCATCGGCGAGGACAATACCTCACGAAAGTCGTGAGGTGGTGTATGTGAGAGACGGGGAGCGCACGAAACTAACCCTGCACTGGTAACATTGGCTGAAGGCGACGACACGACTCCTGTGCCACTAACAGTGCTTACGCCGTGTAGGCCAAGGACTCGATCCTGTGAAGCAAGAAACGCGTGTGGGTTAATAAGTCTATTATCTAATGAAAATAACATGTGGAGTGGTATACCGGTGTGATATTCACGGCTTCGGTTCGTAACCGTAGGTGGATTTCAAAGATATGACGGCTACTGAGTAACTTAGCTCACCGCCATCTGACGACTCGACGAGCGGCCGGTTTTGTTAGTCTGTTAAACGAGCGTATGGCTCACGCTTAAGTCCCTCGAGGATCAAGTGTATTTTGACAAGTGTGAACAGCGATCAGCTCGCCCGGCACTTGACTTGGTTTACAGAATAGCCTTATATCCTTACCTCGGAATCGATCAACTCGAAGGCGGATGTTGATGAGGTCTCTGTTCTCTTTGAATGAGATGAGGAAGGAGATAGAGGCGTCAATGGTGGTGACAACTCACGAGTTTGCGATCGCTTTCTCTTACTACTTGTTTGCCGCGTTGCTCCCTGAGTTGTACTGTTCGTAGCTAAAGGGCCCAACTGGGACGTCATAATTAAGCTTAATTCACGGTCGGCGCTAAATGTTTTATAACCCGGGGCCGTACCAGTCGGCGGCGCAAAACGTTATTCAGTCACGGTAGGCTGTGCTCTACTCGGCCTTACTCCACTCCACAGCGGTTCAAGTCTTCAAGTTTATGCCAATTATCGCCCGAGGGAAATCTGTACTTCACGTCGCACTTCAAATACGGTTTAAATTTCGTGCAGCGGCGATGCTTTGTGTTGCATCAGTTCGCACCGATCACTTTTCAAAAGATGCTTTTGGGAATTGACAAGGGCTTGAGTGGCAAGCCAGACATATTTTAATTATTTTCTGTCGTATTAAAGTTTCCAATTATTTGCAAATCAATTGAGGCCCCCCGATGGTTTATAGTACTTGTGTACTCTTCACCTTGTTGCCGATTGGCAGATTAAGAAAGCAAATCGCATAATAATGCCATCCAACACCCAATAATCTATGGTATATAAACAGGCAGGCGGGGCCTTGTCACAATTTTCACTGAGCCTTTTGTGTGTTTTCTTTCTTTGTTTGCACCAAGAAGTGGGCGTGAGGACTGCCGTCAAAGGTTCTGTTCGAAGCGTTTGTCCACCCTAACTCTAAGTATTCCATAACTAAGCACGGCAACATTGCGAAAATCCGCCGATTTTACCACAGATTGCAAGTCAACAACGCGGGCGATGTGAAACTCACATTGTCCACGCGTGATTGGTTTGGCAAATGAAAAGTGACAAAATGCTTCCTGAATCGTGACTGAGAGCCGGGAATGGTTTGTGCTCTAAATTATACCAGATTAGATGTCGGTGCTCTTTGATGTTCATATGCACAACATAACAAGATAAAAAGGAGGCTCAAAGACTTTTAACTTCAGGTCAAAGAAAATTGCAAAGGCCTCAAAAAAACGCCCACAAAAGGCACGGGCCATATGTTTATACGACTTAAAACGATCGGCTTTTCTGAAGGATGATGAGAGAACTATAGCCTACTAGACGTAACGCACTACTGCGCCCCACAAACCACTAAGCATGTTTCTTTGAGGTCATCTATCTCAATATCTCTGTTTTGAAGTACTTGTAAACATCGAAAATTTCAGGCCAAACATAGGTGCCTTTCTATAGCGGTCTTTTCTAACTTAAGGCCTAAATGTTGAACAGATTTGATTAATTATTCAATAAATGGCTTCTTTTATTTCATTATGTCAGCAAGTTGTCTTAATGACTTCTACACTCAGAGCAAAGAAAACCCTTTGCCTGCTAAAATCCTGTCCGAATAAAAAGGAACCGCTTGATGTCCGATGCTGCTTGTGGCTGGCGCAAAACATCTGTTACACCGACGTAAGTAAACTTGGACATTGAGAATCTTGATCGATCCAGAACGCGTTTAGTGCCCGTTATTGCTACAATAGATCACACAGTAATTGTTCCTTGTTTACAAGTGCTTAGAATTTGGAAAGCCGAGAAAATTGCTCGATATAATTAACCCCAAAGGATAAGCCGGATATTTTGAACCAAAACAGATCAATATTGAACTGACGATCACCAATATTTGAGATCGAGTTAGTCGACAACCGAGCCACTGTTTGCCAACAAGTACTTAAGTGAACTTTTCGGTAAACAGTACGGGAGAACTTTGCCGCACGTTCAGTTCTGCGTGGCTTTGGCACTTCTCTCTAAAAAAGAACAAACAACGAAACCAAAGCAACCATAATTGGCGGACTGCTAGCGTGTTATTGAAAACGTTATGTTCATTCAAAGAACCCTGCAGATACGCGCTTTTGTCGCCGGGCTAAGGATTATGTTATTTATTCTAGGGCATGAACCTCATGCTGTTATGACATTTCCACACTCAATTCGCAGTCAAACATTAAGTCCGAAAGAAATTTTTAGTCGAAGTCACCAGAAATACGGCGCTCTTTTGTTTCTTAGCAGCTGAAGAAAATTACATAGCGGCAAAGTGTTGTAGAAATAATCTATATGCTAATTTTATCTTTTAAGTTTGGCTACATCGTTTGACGGAGTCACGAAACAAGATACAAGCTTTGCGGGAAGTTTTTCAATCATTTTGATTGTCAAATAACAATGGGAAGATGATTGAGAAGTATTCTCGGACATGAACCAACGGCAAGAAAATGTCTTTTTTAGTTCAAGCTTGCCTTTTCGTCGTCTCTTTCGCTATATTTGCATATTTTTCCGACATGTAGACAATGAACATAATGTTTAGGCTTTCACCAGCCGAGCTGGTATAAAGAGAATTCAAAAATGTTTTTTGTCCCGAGATTTTAAGAGGCTAAGACTTATTTGCAAAAAAGTTGATTTCCTTCCGATGTGAAAGTCGATTTTCGTGTAAGCTTTTCTTTGAAGGCGGACACGATGACAAAACAAAAGAGAGAAGAGCAATGTATTTAGATACCACCCCGGTAGAAATTGTGGCGAACTTGCCCTTTCATGTATCATGAAGGAAAGGTTTTAACTGGCAGGTCATCAATCAACGAACTAAAAGAAGAACAAAAACTACACTTTTCCATAATATTTTAAGAGCTTGAAGAATTGCTTTGCCGTGATGGTTTATGTTAATTGTTTATTTTTTTTTTAATCTTCCTATGCTTCAATGACACTCCAACACAATATTTTCGTGAGTTGATCATTGTTTTCATGATTCAGAGTATTACACGGCTTTGATACATTGAGAGTTCAGCTGATACCGCAGTACACCGTCTTCTGTTACATGAACACACACACCAGACGAACAAATGTTTAGTCAATCTAGAGCACGACTTGTCACCGGAAAAAGGTTCAAAGTATTGTCTTACGTGAAAGGTTTCTACTCCTCTGCCAAATCTCTTATGTTTCAACGACACGCGGCTACAAGAATCGCTGCTATCCGGGACACAAGATACAAGGTCTTGTTTTCAGACACCCCGAGCTCCCGCACTTGTACACGTTTTATTCATGAGTGGATTAGATATTTCGGCTGTGTGCCCGAGTGGAGAGGTTACAGGGTGAAAATATCGTGTTTCGTCCAAGTACATTCATCGACGGACGTTGTCGAACAGTGTTTGCTTAACACTTGTTGTCACTTCGTAATGGATTATTCAATAAAAACAACAAGCGGCTAATCGCGCGCAAATTACGTGAAAATCGATAGCGTGCAGAGTGTGATGCCGATATTTGACGCAGGAGCAAAAGTCCTCTGTGTTCAAACATTCACTTTTCCGTTGAAACTTTCGTCAAGAACGAAGGGTATTTTGATGTCGACTAAAAATAGAAGTTGTCTTTGATTGAAAGGCGTAGGCAATATAAATGGAAATCATTACATGTAGTTTCCCTGAGCAACGCAGACATGAGTATAATATGTGGAATTCATTTTTGTTTTGTCGCAAAAGACCGCTACTCCAAACAATGTCACAAGCATCGATTTAAAAACACAAACACAAAAATACTATTGAGAGACCTTTTATCACTGTTTTAAAGGCAAAATAAATGGTAAACGTTTAAACGCAAGTTGGACGCATGTTTGATGAACAAACATATTTTTAAGATTATATCGATCGAAAAAAAGTTATTGAAGTTAATTGTACCTGCTGCAAATGATTCGAGCGATGAACTTGACGCGTAGTTTTGCGGCCACCCTTGTGCCTCTCACTCATGGCTTGTCTTTGAGTCACACAAATGCTGAGGCAAAACCTGAAAGTTTCATGTTTCACGCACAAATAACTAGAGCACTGCCCTGCCAGAATTTTTTCCTCATAAAGATCCTGTCGATCTCTTAGGTGCTGTTGCATTCAGAATTCCGAAGAGACCCTCTTGAAACATATCTTGTCTTGAGGATTATTTAAGATCAAAGTCGCCATGTGGAATCAAAAGGTTGAAGAATTTCGAGAAGTGTTTGTCATATCAGTCGATCACTCAATCATGACATAACCATCGCGGCTGAACTCAGTAAATACGCTGTTTTTTCACTAAACGGAAGTTATACGTGGGAAGGCTCGTAAAACAAAAGTCGCCGCAATTCAGTTGAATTCAATCGCGGTAAGTGGAATAAATATCCTGACTCATCACAGAATTCTTTACAAAGAAAGCAAGCGTTTAAGGTCTCTTAATTGCACCAGGCGAACAGGCGAACGAAGGTACAATTTATCAGCTAAGTTCCGCCTAACTTTCCGAACAGTTTATCTCCCAATCCGAACTTTTGCATTGTAGCTGTACAGGGCTTCGCTGACGTTGAAGGCGCTTTTTCTACTTTCTTTTCTTTACAACATTCGAGTGGCGTGCCAATACTTGCACTATTATAAACAGCCGGAAAGACGTTTTGTTCCAACAGACAAATGCTCGCGACGTAGATTTAAACTCCAAGTGCGTGACCAAATTGCTCGAACCATCGCCTTGGAGGCATTCTTAAGGACGCGGAGTTTAACACAATCGATAAATTAAGAGTGATTCTTCTGAAAACCTTAAATATTTACCTAAGGATTACCGGCCGGTCAAGGAGTGTCGCGAGCAAGGGCTCGAGGATTTTTATATCTACAAGTAGCTTGCTTGTCGCAAGATCTGACGAGGGGAGAGGTTAAAAGAGCCGACATTTCCTCACTATCAGACAAATTGACGTACACAGGCTTGCATAAGAACACAGAAAGAGGCGCTATACTAAGCTATGACGCGGTTTTCACAAGGAAGTTTCTCAAGTGTTTGTCGGGGTTTTAAAACAACGGTATTTTCACACTAACCTTTCGTGGGATCTTTGCCGGTGGTTTCATCGACCCGCAAGTGTAATCAGCGGCCGTTAGATCGCGGGCTCCTATATTACCTTCAAACAGGCACATGTTCATCTTGAATTTTACTTTTAAATACCACTGATTATTTTCTTTTGCAGATACAAAGTTCCTTTGAGCTTCACTGAGTAATACGTATGCAGGAGGTATGTTATGTATGTAGCTATGAGTATGCAGTACCAGTCAAAAAAGCCACAGCCGTTGCAATTAACGTTTTTTCGTGAATTAGAAGAGTGGCCAGTTTGCTTGTGACCAACAATTTTATCTACTAATTAGAGAACTACATATTTCCATTCAACGCGGGCGCGTGGCTTGCCTTGCGTAGTCATTCTTCAATATTTAAAACTACTTCAAAATTCTTGAGGGCTTGGCAAGCTCATCCGCTAGAATAAATTACGTAACGGAAGCTCGACCGCTATTGTATAATGTATATAGTGAAGGCTTTTTTCGGGTAAAGCTATTAAGCCTTGAATCTAATCATTTTTAAGTGTTCAAGGAAAAAGGACACTTAAATCTGTAGTTACACTGTTCCACGTGGTTGTGTTCTCTGAAACTTGAGAACGGGATTCAAGTTTAAAATGTATACACAAACAAGCAAAATAAGACAGATTTTAAAACCAAAAATAATTATGCGGCATCTGCTCATGAGTGGTTTTAATAGGAAACATTGCAAATGATTTATTTATTCAAGTATTTCAGCAGAAAGTCAAAAACTGTTCCCGATGTTCCTTTATAACGCAGTTGGCTTTCTTTTTCTTGTTTTTTTTTTCATTTGTTTTGATTTTTTCTAGTCTTGGTTTAACTGATAGCAGGGAAAGGGAATGGAATTTTAATTCTCATCTGAGAAATCGCTGAACATTTAACTGTCAGTTAAATAAGATACAGCCATCAATTCAGGCCTTCTTCAAATGTTCTTCCCGTCAAGCCAGCAGCTGAGTTTTCAATTTTCACTCTTTCGCCGCAGATATTTCAACAAATAGAAATGTCTGAGACAGCCCAGAGTCGTGATAATGGTATGGTGTTGAAGACCAACGTAATGAAAATCAAGCGATTTTTTTCTCCCAGCTCGCTTCTCCAAAGTGCTTGAAATGTTCCGATCTCAGCAGTGAAAGTATTGTGTACCTAGTTACCGAAACTAAGTATGAAACAATTGCGAACACGGATTTGTGCTAAAATGTCAACAGTCAATTATATTTAAGTTTAAAGCCTAAACTTGTGAATTATTTTTGAAAAGTGATAATGAAGGGCTCTTCCGTTGTCATTGTGAATTACTTGAATGGCCACTTGGTCTGTAAAAACATGAAGGGTTTTGTTTTAAGGTGCATGGGCCTCTATGATCGAACAGATTATTCAAATTTCCAGGCAACAAACGAGACTGATTTCTCTTTACTAACTTTTAAAGCAGCATCGTAACTAGATCGAACTCCAACTTATCACTACTTTCATTTATTCAGCAATCAGCCTCAAGGTCACCGGTAATCCTAGCCTCGCCCAGTTTCAACTAGCTAAGTGTAAATTACGACGTTATGGCTTTCACCGAGATTCATGTTTTTTCTTACGAGCTTTTTTACTACCATCACTCAGTAAGCCTTTCTAATACCTCACATTTGTTTTGTACAACCTAAGAACTGAACCACTGTTTATTTTATCCGAATTCGTACTATAAAACTCGTAAGGGTAAAAACTGCTATTATAACTATAAACTACCGGTGTACAACTTCTCAGACAGTGTTTGAAATACAGCTTGGAAATTTCAACTTCAAAACGTTAAGGTTTAGCATTCCGTGACTGTCTTTACTCGGTTGTTTTGCCGGGGGGGTGGGAAATGGCTGTTTATAATTTGAGGTAATAAACATGGTCGATATGATTTCCCGCAGGCCATCAAGTAGGTACGAGTGCTCTGGAAACGAAAGAACTTTGTTGAAAGAAAAAGATGTTTGGATGCCTTTAATGACTCGAGGGTGTGCTGTAAATTGCTGTCATTTGATAACTGGCCAAGATTTTAGTGAACAATCAAATGAAAGATAGCCAAACCCTTAGCTGGTAAAGTTTCTAGCCCTCTGGCCATCCAACCAAAAACAGCGACCCATTTACACTTACCTTGTAGACGATCATGCAGTATTCTCCCCTAGCTAAGAGACAGCATTGAGACTAAACCAAGGAAATGACCGTCTTCTTAGCAATAAAACTGAGAAAACATATTGATGTTTTGACTAATTCTGCCAAGTAATACTTTAGAAAACCAGGAGATCAGTAAAAAAAAATGTTAAATTTTAGGTCAGTAATAGCGTACGGTGTGTGTTGGGGTGTTGCCTAATGTGGCTATTTACAGCATAGGAACTAAATCTGCAAAATATTTGGTGCTCATCAGGCTGGGTTAATTGGTTTTTTTAGTGGTGCTTAACCTATGTCAATTTAATACTCTCTTCTGAACTTAATTCTAAACGACCTTGATGTCAACGTTTCTCTGACGAGCAATGGCACGACGTTTTTAGAGTGTGTGAGTGAAGACCCGATTACCCTGCGAACAGAGTCTCCTTCGATATTTCATAAAAAATCGAAAAGAGAGATCCTCTTCCCGATTTTTCTAGGAAAATCGAAAGATCTCTTTTTTCCAGTCTCGAAGTACAAAGCTGGACACACGTTTAAGCTGTTTCACACAATCAAGCGTTGAAGAAGTATAGGACGATACCATTTCTGCAATGTCGTGCGCTGCCACAACTGTTTCGAGGGCGAGAGGCTGTGTAACATCGCGAGAAGCTACACAGTACAAGCAGATCTCCTCAGCTCAATATTTCTTTTAAAACGCCCTTCTACAGTGTTCACAAGTGCGCATTTAAAATGTGTTTATTTGTTTGTTATTTACTAGGATAAAGATGAGAGATTATTATTTCTCTATGAAAAGCTATTTCCAGATAGAATCCTCCATTAATTTTACAGTTAAATCTTATTGTTAAGTAGCACAACGCGCGCAAATATGGTTTATAATCCTCCTGACATCCCTCGACATAGTAGGAAAATTTCCTGGTGAATTCTAATTTGCTACATAGTTCATGCAAAAGTTTTTTGTTGCTACTCTGCTAAAAATCAAACAGGGACAAATCCTCCCTATTATTCTCTGCTCATTTTCTAAAGCTCTGCTAACAAGAATTTAACTGAAGTGGATGAGTTGGCTTTCGATCGATGTTACGTAGTCATTTCAGTGTGTTAACGATTTCCCATGCTGCTTATGAGCCCGCCTTTTGTGGTGGTCAGCGCTGTGATGACTGGGCGTCTTATGACCGTGCTTGGGTTTGGCAGCGACTTTGGATGAGATACTACGGGTAAACAAGAGCCAGTAAGATCATTAGTAATAAGTCGCAGTTTTCGAACCTCCAAGGGAAATTATAACTAGTTTTAAAAAAATCGGATAGTCCTAGAAATCGGAGGAAAAACTGTAGTACTTGAATAAGCAGAGTTAGCAGAGGAAATGATTGAGAAACCTGACAAAGTTTTTGTTGTATGTTTTTGTTGGCTATTTTGGGGGTTGACTCCGCACAAAACCTGACAAAAAATACAAAAGGTGGTCTTGTAGGATCGTACAACTAACCTATCAGAAGTATTGCGATTATATTATTTATGCATAGTCGATGGTCATAAAACAAAAGATGTGCAGGATCAAGGATCTTCCAACATAAATTTTAACTTGTTTGTTTGTTTCTTTAATGTTTACAGGGTTTCTGAACCTTTTCCTTGTATTTACTATGGACTAAGCTGAGAGAGACGCGAAAACGACTTTCACTTTAAAGGAATCGGGAGGTTAAAAAAAACGAGGGTAAGGTACATGCCCTCATATCACTCTTGTATAATTGTCTCTCTCAGGGTAGTGCCTGGGTATACATCGTTCATCACGCAGTGAACAAACCTGCTTTTCTTGAAAGTAGTGCCAGATTGCGCAGCTTGGACCGTTCCAGGAGTTGCCGAGTAGCCTTGCACGGAAACCTGCGGCGTAACAACTCCCTAAAGGAAACAAGAGAAGGAAAAAAAAAATCCATAAATACGTAAGAGACATTGATCAAGAAACCACATTTTAACACTGGGTTTTCGATATCAACTTTAGGATCCAGAAATTACTCCCACGTGAGCAACTGAAAACACGCGATATTCTCTACAGAACTGTTCTTTATCCATCTAAAAGTATTCGTTCACATACGCGCAACTATTGAAAACTTGAAAGGAAAAATTCTCACGAGTGTCGTCACATGTTCTTAAATGGGGCAACAAGCCGCCGAAGCGGAAAAATCTTTTTACAGATAAACTCTGAAAAGGTTATTAGCGAAACATGAAATATTATGTGGGAAAAACTAGACTTACTAAGGTTAAGTAGTATGATTCTTGTTGCGCTATCCATCATTTTACCTAATTAATATACAACAGGCCTCATCTTGAAACTGAGGCAGACTTCTCATATCTGTATTTAACAATTTTTCAGACTTGGCTCTTAACTTTGTTATTGTATTCCTTAAACAGTAGAGGCGACGGAGGCAAACACCCGGAATAGAAGGGAGAAGAGGAATTCTCGCGATGTTGGGGTGAAGTTTATAGCATTGCATTGGAGCTTTACTAGAGAAAAAGTGTCAAAGAATTACTTACGATGGGTGCGAACAGCAGTGAAAGGCGTGGAAAGCAAGAAGTTTTGATAACCCTTTCCTCTGCCCCCGGAGTTATCACAGACTGTTAGAATTATGGTAACCTTCCCTCACCTGTATCTCAACCTGACCATTTCCTCCAGGAAAAGTCCCAGGCGCTTCTACCGTGCTCTGGACAGTAAAACCGACAGGAACTGCCATAGGGACTTGTGACGGCGCTGGACTGGCCCAAAGAACCTGGGCAGGACTCGCTGGTAAAACTACTGAAGGAGGTGTCTGGGGTCTCACCGGAACTGGCGCGGGTGCTGGAGAAGGAGAGCCTGGGGCTTGAACTTGGGAGGGAGCAGGAGCAGGAGCTTGTGGGGAAACAGCAGGAGCCGGAGCAGAAGAAGGGACAGGAGAAGGAGAAGGGGAAGATGCTTGTGGGGAAACAGCAGGAGCAGGAGCAGGAGCAGAAGAAGGGACAGGAGAAGGAGAAGGGGAAGGAGCAGGGGAAGGAGCCGCAGGGGGCTTGAGAGAGGCTGGATATGGCTTCTGAGGTGGAGTGGTTGGTGTTAAAGGTGAGGGTGTTGTTGGACAGATCTTTGTAGAGCCAGGCGTGACTTGGGGCGTGGGTTTAATACACGGCTCACCGTCAGTTTGATTCTGCTTGTCCTTGACATACTTTTCAAGCGCATTTAAACGCTGAATTAGAAGTTTAAGCTCATTTGATTCACACTGAAGACAATACAACAAAAAGAAATGTAGCTTGTCAGTTATTCATGTTCAAATCTCTTGTGCTGAATTCATCTTCACTTAATTAATCAGTCAATCAGTTTAGTAATATTGGCCGGTACGTTTAGCTTTCTTACAAAGATGCAATTAGCTTGTCAAGAGAAACACCACTAAAAGAAACCATGTGAAAAACTATAGCTTATGCAAATGTGCTTGACAGTGGGGGGAGGGGTGTATAACATAGCTTTTGAAATAGATATATTACATGAGAGGTTTGCTCTATTTTTATTTTTGATCTACATCATCAAACTGTCAGGAAAGCTGCAAACCTTATAAACTTGGCGGTAAAATACATTGCTAGCTGAGCTGCCCGAAATCCAACGTTATAAACTCGGTAATGAAATAGAAGCATCATTTACCTGCTCTTTAGTACATACTCCCGGGGTTCCTTTAAGACCCTGCGTAATTAAAAAAATGTAAGTTACCCCTAAGTAATCACCAGGCTGAGAGCTTTTCAAAACGCTTTCTCCCTTTAACCAATCACAACTGAAAAACAACACTTTCGTTACCAGGGATTTTCCCGGTAAGGCAATTGATGACTGAAACAACTTACCGGGGCTCCCGGCGGCCCACGCTCTCCTGGTAAACCTGGATCACCCTAGAAAACAAGCAAAAAAACAAACAAACAGTTGCCCGTCGCCAACAACAAATGAATTCGAACCTTGCCCTGAATGTAACAATTGTCAAATATATACCTGTAATACAACCTTTTTGAGTGCTATACCACGAAATATCCTGATAGAGTTTTGCCGATAACTATTTATAGCATGCCATAGAACGTACAGGGGCCAACACAATCAATGCGACATATGAGCAACGCATGATGGCAAGGTTGGATTTAACACCGTCGAATATCGAACGCTTTTTCTGTATTCTGATTGGCTGTTTTTTCTATGGCATGATATGAGTAGCAGATAACATACTTGCGTGCCGTTTTGTCCGCTTGATCCATCCCTTCCCTTCAACACCACCATCATGTTGTCCTATACAAAAAAACAAAACCACTAAAATGGTAATGTCGTACAACCTCGTTCCCAGGGCTTTTCCCTTCAAGGGAAAAGCCCTGGGAACGAGGTTGAATGTCGTAGAAATACATTTGGCTATATTTTGTAAATATCGCTCAAATGTCACCCGCGCATTTTGGGTCAGGTGAACTGACGCTCGCGGGTTGAACGCGGGCTCTGGGTACAAAAAAACGTCCTATTCAAAGTGGTCTGGGTCAAGAGGAATGTATGCTTTGATAAATGCGGCACTAGACAACAGTGTCTGGTTCGGGTTCAAAATTAGTGTATGCAGATACCTCGTTCCTGGAATGAGCCACTATGTTAAACTTCTTAGCTGGGTACACATCCTTCAAATGTGAATGCTTCAGATGTCGAGCATGTTCTCTGCACGATATTCCACTGACCAGTACCAGAAGAATGGCCAGCTCCATTATCCTAGTAAAATATACTCAATTGTAAAATTGAAAAGGCGTCAGCTTGCTAGTCCTTTACTTTCGATCTGAGCATTGATGATGGCAAAATATACCTTCGACCGTTTCACAATAACTATTAGTTTGCCAGCTTTTCCATAAGCTTCTTTTTCAAAATGGTTTCCAACGAAGCTGGCGCAAAGGTCAACTGCAATAACAACTGCAAATCGTAAAATGCAACAAATTTTTTTCTTAATACCAAGATTACGCGCGACGTTTAAGAACTTTCGCGACATTAAAGAGTTGCACTAACAGTATTACAAGTTCCGCTCTATGCGCCGTCAGTGTTACACTAAAGCGGCAGCCCACACCCGTCACGTGATTTTTCCCGCCACAAACAAATCAATTAGCAGGTGGTAGGCTGGTGGATTATGAGAGCAAAATAAAATGGCGGTAAACTGTTAGACGGAAAGTAGGGACAAAAATAGCTATCGTTTGCTTTAGACAATGAAAATGAATACTTAGTCTGTGGAGTGGAGCGGTTCTTTAATTATCTACTTCTTACTTTGGACCATTTCGTTGACCTAACGTTAAATTTAACAATAACACCAATTTGTTCTCAAAACAAATGAATTGGACGATAACGGTTAAACAAATGGAAATATTTTTCAGATTTACTAAACATCAGCTTCGAGATAGAGTTTTGAAAGGCCTCGCATAGGCTTCCAACTGGCTATTAAAAACGTTGTGTCAATTAAACCCCTTGCAAACGTCTCCGCAAGAGATCAGTAAAATTAAATAAGCTATGAAATAGGTTATTTTGCTTTTATCGATTCTTTGAATACGTCCGGATTCACAAAAGCATTCTTATTACTTACCTTCTATTCATGGGAAGCAAATGACAGGAGCCAACAAATAAGGAACAATCGAGAAAATGCCAGAAAATCCTTGTTTTGATCCGTCAAGGTTTTACATCACTGACAGTCACGTGGCCTAATGGCCTAACGTTCAAATGAACGACAGAAAGCCTCGTTTTGATATTTCGAGATCGTATTTGGCTCCCAAGCGAACTCATTATGACAATAGAGACGCAAATATGAAATCAAAACTCAATACAAAACGTCCTGAAAAAAACACTTTTGTTCCGCGAAAAAGGTTGAAGTGGGACCCTCACAATTCAATTCACGACATGGAGCATGCAGAACAAATTTTGAGCCTTTTGTCTCCACTCCTCTTCCCTCCAGTTCAAGTCTCTACTAAATGCCGTGCAAAACGCTCTCGCTGTTCCAGCGATGTTGCACGCCACCAGGCAATTTTTCTCGCAGTTTTTTATGACACACCCTAAAAAGAACGAGTGTCTGAAGTTTTTGAAGGAAGTGTTGTAGGAAGTATTCTACTCTTCGCGATGATTGAGGCAGCGTAGCCTGATTCTCAGATCAGATGGTCCGAGGACGCTCCCTCAGACCATCAGGAACGTTGCAACGTATTTATTGCGGCATAACAAGTAATTTCCAAACAACGACGACAGAATTTGTCCTTGTTGCGTTGCTAGCTGTAAATAGAATTAGAAAAATTAGAAAGATCTAACATAAAATTACAGCTATTAAAATGTCTGTAAAGGCAAAATATTTTTATGTAATCTATATATGGGATAAACGGGCAATTTAGGGAGAGTTTCCCTTTATATTAAAGTAACTGACTACAAACATATGGATGATTTGTAAGCGTGAACGAAATTCAAATCTGTAGGACTCGCCCACTCCCTAAAAAGTAGTCACAAATAAGGTTTGGAGAAAGGTAAGAAGAGAGAAAAAGAGAACGCAAGATTACTTCAAGGATGTTTTCCAGGCCGCAATGACAAAAAATTTCAGATGTTGTTGTTTATAGTGGTCATGCAATGCCCTTAGCTACACGAAGCTAGTTCACAGGCACGTCACTTCAACTGAAAGAAACAAATGTATCAACTAAACATAAAAGGCTTAAAAATCACAACTAGCGGAAGGCAGATCAGTTCGCTATCAGCACGTATTACCGAGGAATTGAACGAGGGTCTACGGAGAAACAACTCCAAATACGTGGTCAGAATGGAACTTAACCCGTAAACTCAGGATTTGGTTTATGTACGCTGCCAAACGATCAATACATGTGCATTGTGTCGTTCTTTTGTCTCAAGTTCTATTGTCTCAGGTGGGATCATTGTTTTTCTTTGTTTTATTCTTTATGACGTAACTGGTGCCGTTTTATACTGAACATGAACCCCAGATTTCAAATCTCAAATCTTGGCTACGCCGCCTCCCAGTAAAATAATATAGGTGGGAAAACGTGAAATTTACCTTCAAGTTTATAAAGCGCCCCGGAGATGCGTTTTACATTGCAAATCATGCTAAAACACGTACACCTGAAGATAACGACCGGTGATAATTTGAGAGAATTCGTATGAATCATTTCGTATGATAATTTCTTGAGTCGTAACATGCTTCACCAATTAAACGTATTCGCTGTCAGATTTATGTTATTGACTGTCATTTAATGAAGAAATGGAGTGCAAATGTACAAGACTAGACTGGAAATTGAAGGTAAACAGCTTATGTACAAAAAGAGAAAACAGAAGAGAAAGCTAAGTTCCGGATAGCCAGAACAAGCTATCACGTGACATACATCTTGGGCATGCGCTTGCTATGTTGACTTTGACGTCAGTTAATCATCAAACAAAGATATACATCCTTCATCTCGTGTAAGAATGTTTCATAGTAGTTCACAACGTTGCAAGTCATGTGCACGTTTATCTACGTGGTTGAGAGCAGAGTTTTTCTTCTAGCATTCGCGGTTAGATAAAACTTCTCTTGGGAGGGCGAGGAGGCAGATTTTTCTCCAGGTCTAAATCTTTTTGTGAAATCCTTTCCTCGTCTTCCAGTCCTTCGGTGTACTTCAGGATATCAGTACAAAGTTTTTGGTCGATTTTTCTCGTGTAACATTCTATAAATTTGTCAATGTGGCTTTGGAGGTAGCCTAGAGGAGCAGATCCTTGGCTGAGAAGTTGATAATGAAAGTCCTGTAAGCTAAACGACTTGCCCAGTGCCTTCTCGACCTGTTCGCGCATGCTTACTAGTTTCAGCTTCCCCAACATATAGGCTGTTGCTTGGCCGGGAACGCTCTGGTATCTAGTTACTTCCTTCACTGCAAAGTCTGTAGTATCCCATGTATAGTCTTCAAACTGTTTGAGTGCTTCTGACCTGATAAAAAAACATTTTTTTTTTATGTCTTCAGTACCAACGTTAAGTATAACAGCGTGAAATGTGAAGATTTTAAAACGATTTGTTGGTAACGTGACATCAAAAGTCATTCTCGAAATACATTGAGCTGGTCTTTAAGGGGTGGTCGCCACGAAAACAGGAACTAACGATTTATTTTAAAATATATAACTTTTTTTAGAAAAATTAAAAAAATATTTCAACTAAGGAATTTGTCAGCTGTTCATGAACATTACCAGCTCATGCGACACTCATTGGATTCTAAAACAAAAAACAAAAACAAACAAAAGTTCTTTTCAGAACTACCTTCACCCGGACGATCACACTATACGAACTACCGATACTCCTGGGTCCAAACCATTTTCTATGTTACGATCTTAATTAACTCGCCATGAAGACATGGAGCTCGATAAGAATGCGGCGATGGGCAAACAATGAACCTGTTATGTCTCTGCCCATTTTTCTGTCCGCTCAGAAGGGTAAATGTTATAGCTAGATTGATTCTACATACAAGCCAAGGAGCCCATCAGGCAGGAGATTCTCCCGGTTTCCGTAGCATGAAGCGACTAGGAGTATTTTTACTCGCTCCTGGATGGGATGCTAGTCCATCGTAGGGTTACCTCCAGCAGTAAATTCGCCGGTACTCATTTATACACCTGGGTGGAGCGAGGCACTGTGAGAGTTAAGTGCCTTTCCCAAGAACACAACACAATGTCCCCGGCCAGGGCTCGAACCCGGACAGTTCAATTCGGAGTCGAGCGCACTAACCCTGCGACTCACGCGCCTCCTCAAATAGTATAGCTAACGTGCCTATAATATAATAACCATCAGAATCGTGTTCACCTTGTCATCCCTCTGTAATGAAGACCAGTGTCCACTACTAATCTCACGGCTCGCCATACCTTAACACAAAATGACACATGCCAGAATCTGCACAATTTCATCCGTATTTTAAGTAACGTTGTTTTAGAGGACGAGAAAAGTTATATGTCTACCCCGTAGTCGGAGCTCAATGAAGCTGAAGTTCCGCGATAGGCTTTTCGCGAAAGGCTAAAGAAAACCTGACGCATTTTCCCAATTTTCAATGAAATGGCTAGAATTAGAATGATTTGTTGATAATTGTTATAATTACATGTACTATCTCGGCTCCTTCTTGGTATAGAAGACACAGGATACGTCACAAAGAACACCGCCTCACAAACCTATTATTTTTATTGTTTTCCCTATTGTTTTACATCAACTGTGTCTTCTACACCAAGTAGGAGCCACTATCTTTCTTTGGCCATCGTTCTTAAACAAAAAATACTGCGAAAACTGCGGCGACAAACATGACAACAAAACGCAATGTAGGAAAACAAAAATTAATTCTTACAATTAGAATTTCTCTTTTGCGAGGTGCAGAACCTAAATAATCACACATACCTGCCATTTAAGCATACCATACAGCTGTAGAAAGTTGTCTTCGTAAAGGTTCGCGTCTCGGGCGAGCAGGGGGCTTTCCGCATATAGAGCCCAACCCTCCTGGAACGCTATGTACGAGGTTTTCTGATCAAGCCACCGCGGAACACCGCCACACTTGTCTCGAAAATGTTCAATCAGTCCTGTTAATCAACAAACACAAAAGAATAAGATGACACAGTAAAGCATACCACCGGACAACACAATACATGATTTTTAATTATGTTCTCATTCGCACTCATTCGTATTCTCGTTAGGACTGGAGCTACTGAGGCTACTGCGGGGAGTCTTTTCAAATCAAATAGTATAATTTCTTTTTACTGATATTCCCCCGCATAAGCCTATATTGCAATACCGAAAACTGTCTATTCATCATGGCTTCACAAAATTTCCCCAACAAAAAAGATCAAAACTTGGAAACTACCTTGCATCTGAGTGTGGTGCCCAGGCCTCGACTCGTGGCCGGTTACGGACCATTCCTGGAACTTAGGTCCATATCTCTTCAGGAAAAACGGAAGACCGAAATAACTGGGAGTGGTACAGTTTCCACGGCTGGGACGAAAAAACATGGCGCCATTGGACGGATTGTAGTGGGGTAACATTTGTATTGGGCAGTTGGCCGCGGTAGCCTTGGGGCCAGTGAAGTAAAACATCGATTGGATCTTCGGATAAATCATACTCATCACTGTTTCAATGTACTCGCTCCATTTCTCCATGGCCTCCCAGCGCTGCGGGCAATGAATCTTAGCAGAAGCTGGATCGTGACAGGCTTTGTATGCATGCTCGTCGCTCTCATTGGCTGGGAATGGAGCCGAGTTGTGCCACTGGTCAGCGACGTCCAATTGACGTTTAAAAGCTTCCACTGCTTTAGATCTCTTATTTATACCAGTCAACAGCTTTGCAATTTTATAGACCTAACATAACAAGACAACAAAGAAACGACTATTCCAACTGGTTCAGTCGAGTCGCCCTAAATAAAAAAAACCAGACATTGTAACATGCTGACATGGCCTCAGAATGCCGGAAATCCCATTTTCGAGGACCTCAATTTCAAAACCTTCCTGGAGGTGAATGCCCCTCATCCACACAGGGAACGCCTTCAACGCCCTCTAAAATCCTGTATACGCCTCAGTTTAGTCAAAGATTGCAGCAAAGGAGACTGCCTTCGGTTTATCTTCAATAGAGTAAAGAGGCTAAGACAATACTAAGATAACATAGTTGAAGCTTCCTCGGCAGGGAGTCTATAATCAGACTGAGAAATAAAGCTTTAATCATGTAAGGCTTAGTGGAACCTCATTGAAACGGTCACCCACGGGCCTTGAAAGTGCCACCGTATTAACTGGGTAAGGGTCAAACCTCAGGACTGGTCTAAAGTGAGTGACGTCTTACCTGATTTAACTTATATATACATCACAGTTGCAATTCAAAACAACTGTCCTTTAATTAATATACATCCCGAATCTAGATCATTGTTTTCAAAAACTGGAAACTTCAATCAGTTCACGGAATAACAACAGTTGAAACATGAACATAACTGGTTTGAGTAGCCATATAAACGGATTAAAATTATAAGGGATTTCAGAGGTTGGTCGCATTAACGGGGTGACGCATTAACGGAGTTTTCTTTCAAGATAATGTATGGGCGTTTCACCGGGAAAAAAAGGTGGCTCTAGAATTCATAGCCGATTTTGGTGAGAGGGGCAGGAAGAAAAAAAATATTCAGGATAAGTGAATTATTTTCTGCCCGCTCAGTATAAATAATTCAGTCAGAAACAAAAACCTACCTGTGGCATGTAGACACTGAGTTGCTTACTTCCCTCATCATTTATATCATCAGGGGAAACGTCAAAAGTTGTGAAATACGATAAGATCATGCGATACGTTTCTCTGCCACGCAGCGCCCTCTCAGTACCGGGTAGAACTTTCGTTGTCCTGTTCCTTATATCCGGGACACCGTCCGTGTAGACATAGTCCACAGGCAAATTAGCAAGACCGCTGGCCACTGATTCAGGCAAACAGTGACGACTGTGTTCGTATTCAAGATAATGAATAAGGTTAAGGACTGGTTCTCCAAAACCCTTTATTAAGGCCTCTTTAATAGCATCTCTTGCACTTTGTCCAGAGTGCTCAAATCGCCATCGCGCGTTCACTCCTGAATCTAAGTTGGCTAGATAACCAGGTTTGAGGTAAAGTGAAGCACACCATTCTTTCAGCGCCCCAATCGAGTCGTTCGCCTTTGCTATTTCAGGATATTGCTCTTTAAAAGCGTCAAGACCTGCTTTACAATCAGTTGACGAACGAACCATGCCGGCTTTAACTCCCAGGGCAATGTTATCTCTGTTGATAACAAATCGAAATCAATCAAACAATTAATTAATAAACGCCCCTCGTTAATCGAGTTCGTGGCTCATGCTGTTTGAAATAGATCGATCCTTTTCCTTCGGTTCACCGAACTTTTGACTGTTGTCATAGCAACATCCGAAGATTCCACCAATCATTTCTAGAATCCTTCTAGTCTGGCATGTGACACTATAATCTCATAACTTTCTCCCTCAGGTTGTTTAGTGCCTGGCTCTGCCTTCGCGAGGGATCAGGTTACCTTCTGTAAAGAGAGGTTGTCCTGACGGCAACAAGCACACTTGTTGAACATGCGCTGTTGTTAAACTTGTACACGTGTATTAGTCTGTGTGAAGTAACAATCAAACGAATTGGGTCTAGTGCTGCCTGAAAGCCGGGCCGTACCTTATAGCAACTAATCTTGTCAGTACAGCAGGCAGTAAGGAATACGGATAACATCAGTTGGTAACCAGCTGAACACATGTCGTGTTTAGGAGAAAACAATGAACTGAAGTCGAATTTCGCGAGCAATAAGATTGACCAATCGCAGTACGCGATGTAACAATGAACAGGAAAGCACAAAGTTTCGGAACGACTTGCACCCTGTTGTCATTTATCCAAGACTATTGCAGAAACTTCAAAAACAAAAATTATTCCCAATATACTAGCACCGGGGATCTCTCTCATCTCTAACAAGACATTAGAGAGCATAAGCAAACCATAACGGCACCGTAACTAGAACGCCACCATACAAAAGGCTCAATGAGCAAAACGATTGCCACGCACGTGCGTTATAAATCTTTGTACATTTCTTTGCAATCTTCTGCAAAATAGCAAGGTCAAATTACCAAGTTTTACGTATTTTGGAAAACGTGAACGACAGCTGTTAATTTACGCAATTGCAAAATTAGAAGACAAAAAAATAAATTCGTGTCTTACTAGGTGTTGCTCTCGTGGGCTGCTACTTACAGACGACAAAAAGAAGTCATTAACCTCCCCTTCCTTCTCATCAAGTAAACCTCCACAAACCTGTATCGATCAAATGTGTTCTTGTGTTTCATTATGGTGTCAATAACATGCTCTAGGTCCTTGTAGGAACGAGGCTTCACTTGCCACGCGAAAGAATTGATGTCATAAGTCACGTAGCAGATTGGTTGCATGCAGAAGTAGTTTGGACCCATCATCCAATCGCCTGCGTAATAGTTGATGTCAAATGGCGAATCAAACACGTGTCGTAGAAAGTGCTTCGCCTGTTGATATGACAACAAAAGAAAGCTACTTATGAATCGCGTTCTATCGCAAGACGGTTGAAAGTTCCTGTTTTATAATATCGCTTGTGCGTCTTAGCTTAGCCTGAATTTTTCAAGGTCGTCGTTTTAAATCCGTGTCAATTAATCTTCTTCATCCTTAACCATCCTTGCTCCTGTATGGTTTATTGTTATCTCTTTGACGTTTTTTTTATCTTAATTAACTACTATTTTCAGGTTTCCTTCAATTTAAAAGTAATTTTGTACGTAGCCGGACAAAAAAACTCAAAATATTGTTACTGAGCTCCTTTAATGAGGATAACTTTCAATCCCCAGAGACGTTTGCATTCTTTGTTTCCACTGTACCCTCCACTTTTTTGGATGAATCACCCGTTTTTCAACATAGCCTACCTAGACAAAGATTGCTACGTTTTGTGAGTACATAAGTTCAAGGGCAAGGACAAAATGAAGTATGCGTCTAGACGAAATCGTGATCTGCTCAAGTACATCTTGAACGAGCCATCATTGAGAGACAATCAAAACGTTCACTACGTCTAATAATTCGTGCTGCTTTTACACTGATCGAATAAAACAACAACTGAAAAGAAATCCCTTCTCCACTCTGTCTAGCGCAAAATAAAACGAGCAGGTCGACTTCTTCACTGGATATGAAATTTCATATTCTTTTTTAACGCACAGTTAAATTTTGTTATCTCTCGGTACCTCGAACAAGGTTATCTCGAACTTTAACGCACAGTTAAATTTTGTTGTCTCTCGATATCTCGAACAAGGTTATCTCGAACTCCCGTTAAGGCGGGAATTAACCTAAAATTCTGAAAGTTTTTCGAAGTTTTGTTTTTTACGGAAATCGAATCTTAAGGTATTGAAGTTTTATTTTGA
>OMLO01000170.1_pt1 | contig 35197 bp, 14 predicted proteins | sample 1674811 | NCBI WGS metagenome assembly OMLO01 (sample SAMN06265003, study PRJEB25207) | coral metagenome | isolation source: Coral host | place: Mexico:La Bocana,Puerto Morelos, Mexico | collected 2008-11-13
ATTTTTATTCAGCTTTTTAGCTTTTTTAAATCTTATAATGTTTTTAAGAAATGTTCTGTCGCAATTTTTTATAGTCAAATGTTTTTCTAAGTCAATTCTTCTTCGTATATTAGATATGGCCACTCTTTTGCCCTGATATCAAAACATTACATCAAACTACCGATCTTCAGTCTTAGTGAAATACTCAAATATAGCATCTTCGAAAGGTTTCGATCAATCAGGAACGAAATTGGGTGTATGTTAGCAAAAGACTCGTTTCTTTAGTCTTTTTGAAGGAGATATATTAAAGTTCATAATTTTAGACACGGCCGGGGCTTCAAAAGGAAGGAAATTAAAGGGGAGTGGGGGATGGAGAAGAATCTGCGTTGATCATATTCCAGCAGCAAAACCTTACTGAATTATACTAGGTTTGTCATAAAGTCCTCAGTATCTTCAAGTTAAAACATTTTCCCTTGAATATTCTTCTGCGGTCAATGACTATCCAATTCGCGGCCATCTCGAACTTTTTTCGTTGCCGCTGAGAGTTACAGACGACGGGTTTCAGTTGTAGTATTCGACCGCAGTTTTCTCGTATTCATTTGCGCCTTTGTCTATCTTTCTTCCTACTCCTTCACTCCCACCTGTACTTAGTACATTTAAAGATCTGGACATAAACAGCAGAAAAAGAATGCAATAACGAAAAGAAATTGGAAATAGAAGAGATCTTAGTGGGAAAAATCGCAGGGAGTCAAATCGTCCGCGCTAATCATCTAAAATTGTGATTTTGCCACAAAAATGAAAAATATATCTTGAAACAGTTTTGCTTTTCATTTCATTTCATCTCATGGAACTTGGAATCCCACAGCGACTACAGGGAGCCTGAAGGTTTTAATTTTATGATAGTATTAAAACCTTGAGAAATTTTAAGTAAGTCTGTTGTTTTGCTCCATTCAGGACTGGCCGAAGCCTATCCCGATTTCTGTAAATTGGACGCAGACCCTGGCCCATGCATGGCGTACTTCAGAAAATATTACTTCGACCAACATGAAGGGAAGTGCAAAGAGTTTATCTATGGCGGGTGTTTAGGGAGCAAGAACAACTTCCAAACAATCGGAGAGTGTCAAAGCACGTGTGGAGGGAAATGAACTTTGCGTTGAAACTATAAAAGCCATAGAGGCATAAACATATGAGCAGGTTGACATGACAATGTAGAATTCTTGCAAAACCTGATAGGTATTGTCTTTTGTAAAAGACATTTAAAAGCAACTGTAAGAGAAGATAGTACAGGAACGTTGATTTTTGACAATATGATGATTTTGTATAAACATCAGGACTTGATTAATAAATGCAAGTCGTAGATTCTTAGCTATAGTATTACTTTCAACGCGTCTTCTTTTGTGCATCATCGCTGGGAAAACGTACCCTAGGCACCGTTGATATTCAAGATTGAGGGGGAGACTCTTGTTCCTATTAAACTAGAGGGTAGAGCATTGTGGTTTTTCTTTTTATGTGCCCTGGAAACTACTCCGTCACACAATTGTTTTGGCTAGAAGGAAGGGCCTCTATCGTTTCCATGGATTCGAAAAGCATAATGCCAGAAGGCATGTTTACAGGTAGAACCCTGAACATAAATGCTCTAGATATTTAACAATTAGACCCGCAGCCCGCAAGGGCTACAGGTCAATAGCCCATGAGGCGAACCCGAATGGGCTATTGACCCGTGGCCCTTGAGGGCGAAGGGTCTAATTGTTTTAGTATCTCCCAACTAGTCGGACAGACAAAAGCAATAATAAAGTTAGCAAATGCAAGTTGAAGAATGGCTTTTTGGGGATTAAAACGAAAGAATTTCGCTACTCAATGACTATTGCTAATAGTCCCCTAGTAGCGTAGCCAATCAAAATGCAGGATTTGCATTAGTCCACTAGCTGGGTGATACTAAGTTTTATTATGATTATTACTTGAGTGAGAACATTTTTATCTTGTGATTGGTTGAGAGCAGGCCGATTTATTTATAATTTAATATTCATTTGATCCCCTCTTTTCCGTCTAGCCACATCGAGTTGAACCCCCCCCCCCCCCCCCCCGAAGAAACAGCCTTTGCTCAGTTGACTATGGTATACTTTATTTTTATTCAAGTGATAGTATTGTACTGAACATGAGATTGATTTCAATAATTAAATCTGACTACCACGGACACCCTCAACGTGCAGACATCTCTTACTAGTTACATTATTTAGCTGCAAGGTTCACAGGCAGGGTCACTTGTAGTGTTCTTCGTTTGTCTTTTTTTAGCAATTTTGGACAAAAAATGGCTCTATTTGCGGTCCAGACATTTCACTACAGAGAAATCGATTTCCAAATAATCAAGTAACCAATCACACTCCGGGCTGCAACAGGCGCTAAAATCACGGCCTGAAAGAAAGTCAAAGAACAGAGGTGATCAGCGACGCAATTCTTCCTACAGTAGTTATGCACGATCAATAATGGTTGGGAGGATAATTAAATTTAATTCATCCATAAATGGGATTTTGTTTGGACTTATTACCAAAATCGTACAAATAACGTTAAAAAAAATTCAGCGAACAGGAAATATAATTTATTTATAGTTCAATCTAAGAACAGAGAACTTTTTCTTAGAACGAAAAGCAGTGGAAGTAGTTTTCTTTAACACGAAAGAACATGTTTTATCACATTTTCAAAGACCATCAGGTTAAGGCCAAGCCAAATATAGCTTACCATAACGAGCCATGTTGTAATCAAATTCTGCAAAAAAGAGGGAAACAACAAGAATCAGTGAATGGAAAAATTAGCATTGGAAATTAATGCAAAACGGTTGAAAATGACTCCCTTGGGGACTAGACATTAGTTCTGAGAATTCTGGACGACAACCCTACGAAAAATCATACAGAGAGTTGCGCGTTTTCGGTTTGAGGGAAATTTAGGACAAAGTATAGGGGTAGCAGTTTTCATTATGTTGCAATCATCATAATCTTTTTAACGACAGGTAAGTGCTTTGGTCAAACACTCGCACAACTGATTCTTTGAAATCCTTTGAAGTTTCAACTTAGTGTTTCAATAAGTTAGTATTTCTGGGGCATTTGAAATAAATAAGCCGTTTTCACATCCACTGAGATAATACAAAAATAGGAGTACTTGTCAGCCACTGATTTCTGAAATCAAGTGAACAACATAACTACCTCTTTTCTTAAACTCTTTTGCAAGCAGGTTGTAGGCGCCTGTAGATCAAATAATGAAAAAAAGAATCTATCATTTAAAGTACGGCAGTAATATATAATTGCAATTACAAAAGCGAACTGGATCTGAGTAATGAATAACAAATAATTTCTTTTTTAGGCCTTACTGCTGAATTGACCAAACGAATAACTGACATTTGACAACTGGCGCAATCTTTACTTCTTTACTCCCGCTCGTCTTTTCTGATATGCATCAAGATCCCTCTTTACTCTAGACCCTTTTTTGTAAACTTACATTCTTCTAACTCATTTACACTCATCAGCAACCGTTACTCGCTGTCACACAACGCGTGTCCTCAGTTTTTTTTACATAGGAAGCGTTGCGGTACCTACCATTGGCTGGGAATTTAACTCAAATCGTTCATCAACTGATAAAAAAAAACTTTCACTCACGTTTCTGGGTTACTTGATTACAGGCGATGTGACTGGTTTTCAGATCGACATGATAATGCTGCAACAGTCCAAGTTCGTCACAATTCAGCTTACTGTGGGTAACTGAAATGTAAAAGGAATGTAAAACAACTGGAATTGCAGTTACTGTATCTTATTAGAGCAGCTATTCTTGCCGGAATGCACATTTTTAGGATTCTTTCAACTTTTAGAAAACAACCGAAAATTAAGTGGCCATTCTATATGTTACGTCATAGAGACACCCTAAAAAAACGCTTCTGAGATCATGAAGCAGGAACATTTTATGTAGAGGCCGGTAAAAATGACTGCATAACCATAACACTTGAACCATCTCAGATATCCTCACGGCTTTCAATAAATTTGACGCTCAAAATCTGTTATGGTTTAGGTAGTTCTTAATCTCCACTTCCAGTTTTAGTCTGTAGCTAGCATTTACCATTTATCTCTGGATGCACTTAGTTTGAAACTATGGGAGCATTTATCTTGAATCATTTTACTGGAAGTCAAAAAATTGCAGCAGCACTTTCACTTGTCAAACTTCAAGCTTTTATTACTTCAACATAACGGAATGTAAAGATCACACCGACGTACCAAGTTCGCCGGGCTCCTCAGCTTGCTCTCCTACAAATAAGGATCAAGACCTTTATTAATTTATTGCACTCCTTTCCGTTTGTGAGTTATTGAGGTATTGAGTTGGATATTGAAGGAAAGTCAGTTTTGAGTGACGGATGCTATTATTATATACGAAACCAAATTACCGGTCTCATTTTCAAAATGATGCACAGTTAACTTGAATCTATTGGGTCTTAAGATAGTTTTATCAATTATCAATACCAAGAGAGCATGAAGAGTAAAAGAGTTTATCCCCAGTGTAGGCCTTACTGCTAAGGTTAACGTTATCCCTCTTAAGTTATTTTTTGATTAGGTGTGCAGTTTTGTGTAATACGAACTTAATAGAAAAGTTAGATGTAGGATAATTTGATTAATTATTACTAGTCAAGACTTGCAATATTTTTTTTCATACTGGAGTGGACCAACATCTCTTCCAGAAAGAAATTGAAACGCAGAGTTGCAGTGCCACGCATTTTGATAAGACAACAGCTTCCAAATCATGCACTATCGGTGATAGAATAATCAATATCGCTGCCCTTCTATTTTCTCTTCGGCACAATGTTCTCCATTGGAAGAAAAAGAAAAGAAAACCAAAAGAAACAGAGGAGATTATAGCTATCGCTAAATAAGTACTTATTGTACTAACGTAAGGCTTGTTCCATCCATTCATTTTCTGTCAAATCTAAGAAAAATGGTTATGGGTTAGAAATTATTGTTAACCTATTCAGTCTGGGCAAACCGTCGACATCTCAAGCCGGTGGATAAAACCCTAGTGAGTGACCATTTAAATTAATGCTATTGAGTTGTACTTTCATAGGGTACTGTTCCAAATGACGATTGTAACGTTTTCGTCTGTGGATTTAAGTTTATCGTGTAACCATTCAAATTAAAGCGACCAAGGAGATCTTTCATGTAGTGTAGTTACTGTTTTACCTTTTTGGGGAAAAAGGCATTTTAATTATAAATTTGGGTTTTGTTTTGTTACTTTGACATTCAAATTTTTCGGAGTGAAATGATTATATTACATTACTTTTTACATTTACTTAACGTTTATGTGTTTTTGGTCAGCTTTTCCAAATTTTAAGGTGAAGGATGGACTGTGAATTTGTTTTGAAAACGTAACATTGAGATTACTATTTCGTTTAGTGTGATGGTCCGTATGAGGGTAATTCTGAAAACAACCATTGTTTGTGACTAACGTTACAAACTCAGCTGACACGTCTTTAAAGTTACTTCTGGAGTGTACTAGAGATTACTAAACTAGCCAAATTGTCGTCTTTTCAGCCACTTTTAAAACCTAAATTCGGACTTGCTGTGATAGTAAATAATCTGTCCTCATATTTTATATAGACAAAATAAGTTGGTATTAATTTCTAATATAAACGATAATAACAATAATAATAATAATAATAATAATAATAATAATAAATTATTTCAGAGTATCCAACAAAGAGAGGTTCTTCATCTACGATATGTATATTTCGCTACGTGCACTAAAAAAGAAAATAAACACGGTATTCTGCCCAACCCTTGTATAATTTCAAAACGTTTGAAAAGCAGGGAACTAAACCTCTTGGAGCGTTCAGTTATTATTAATAAAAACATATGTCTTCTTTTCCACCCTATTTTTAATTGCAAATCGTCACAGACAATAGCTTTATTATGACTTCAAGTATCTGCTATCATGACATGACAGAAAAATTATAAAACTATAAACATTGCGAAAAAAATGTCGAAAATCAAGACATTATGTTTATAAAATAAGCGCCATATGGTAGAAATTTTGACAAAACGTCTTGTAAAGTGAGGTAGGAAGGAAAATCATATTTTTTAATGCATCTACTTTTCTATCGATTCATTCGTCGTTTCTGTTTAAGCTAGTAGGAAAAATTCATTTCGAGAATGAAACAAGTTTGTTCTCGTTGAAATAAAAAAGAAAGAAGAAAAACTGCGATCTTTTATTTTAAACTCTCGTTACCCATGTCGCCCTTTTTTAAAACCTTTTTTTTAATAAGTGAGAACCAGAACTCAAAGTGACACCGTCTAGTGGTTTAATAAAACTCTTATTGTTAAAACCAAAGTGAGAAAAAAACATAATTCATAGCAAATTCAGCGTATTTGTAATGTGCAAGTGATTAAATGTAAAAAAAAAACACAAAAGAGATGGCAGACTTAAGATTAAGAATAAACGTGTCCTTTCATTTTGAGCTATAAATCATTTTTAAAAGGCTTTAAAATGTTCAGTTTATTTCTGTCATAAAAGGGAGAAAAAGATCCGGTTTTTTCAAATGGCAAAGCTGTCACAAAACTAGGCTTAAGTAATTACTACAAACAGTTTGTTTGAAAATATATATATCACTGAGTGTGTGAGACGTAGAATATTTTAGAATCGAAATCAGAAGTTTTTTTATGTACAGTGTTCATGACTATATTGTCTAAAAATCAACTTAAACTTTATGCTTACGTCCACTGCGAGAAAACATCTTCACAAACGCAAATCTTACACTGTCAATTTTCTTCAGGGTTAGTCAGAAGGGTTAATTGATGTCCGATAGTTTGGCAAAGAAATTAAAGTTTACAATCTAAAATTCATTTAAACACAGGATAAAACAGAGCGCGATATATTTAATTAGAAGACCAAATTTCGATACGGAGAAAAACAAATTTTGATGTTTTGAAGTAGTTACTCTTCTAACGGAAATTTCGTTCACCTTCTGGATAATTTTTGGTTTACTTCTTGAATTTGATAAGACGAAAACGGAGCCTTCTCGATTGCTTAGTAAACGTTAAACAACAGAAAGGTAATGAAAATACGTAATTAATTTTGATTTGCTTTGGAAATACCGACAATCCATGGCGGGTCATTCTCTTTTACGTTTCTGGTGAAAGCCATTTGAAATAAAAAAGAAGCGAACTTTAAATTTTTATGATGAAAGCAATCAACAGCCAATGAAAAGAAATTCAAATACGATTCATTACCGAGAAATATTAAAAAGTACATTAAGACAGCCGAAAAACTAATGTACTTTCTCGCCTTTGTGTTCGTTGAAATCCTTACGAAATCATTTTTTTATTTATATTTTCAAACTTTAATGGAACTGCACGTGGAAACAATTAATTATTGAGAAGTCGCTTTCAAACTCTACTTTTTAACGACTCACGGCTGTCAGAAGGTGCTGTGAGTTCTACAGTCTAATTTGGACTAAAAACACGCGTTCTTAGTTGCTTGGCAACGAGGGAATCATCCCTAAAGCGAAGCGAATTTGCTGCAGTTTTCAATCCACGAAAAAAGAAACACCCCTTACTGTCGCAATTCAATTTGTATTTGGATATAAAACTCTTCCCAAGCTACTGGAACACTTTTTTTCGATTGTGCAGTGTTTTCTAACTTTTGAAAGGGAGATTCATCGAATCCAATTATAAGAGTCAGCCTGGTTTTGGCGTCATCAAGGTGTCAATGAAACGGAATTAATATTTTGATAGTAAAATTATCTCCAACCAAGATTGCTCAAAGAATATTTTTCTTTGCGTAAGTAATATTTATTTGACACAAATAAGCACAGCAATATTACGAAAAATTTATCTGCTGTCAATCGTAAATTTCGTTTTTAATTCAGAAGACAAACAACAGAAATAATATTACGGAACTGTCTTTACAAATTGGATTTTGTTATAGTTTGGAAAGATTAAACCTCTTTTCTTAGCAAAAATTCTCACGTTGCATGGACATGACATTGCTTCCCTATCGAAATTTTCCCCAAAAATCTTTAGATATTGAGAAAACAAAATTGAGTCTGTTTGTATTAGCATTCCATGATAGGTTTTTTATTATAAAGACAAATGCTGCTGACCGGTGGCAGAATAAATTTCATGTGCACGACTGCGAAGCGAGAAGGAAGCTATTGGTGGAAATTCTAAAAAATTAGTTTCTTCCGATAAAAGTGGATAGATTATATCTAGTTCAAATTTTTGTTATATCTAATCAACAGAAAGGCTTAATTTTGTGCTTGTTAATTTGCGAAAATAACACGGAGTGTGATATTTGGCAATATTTTTGCCTATTTGTTGCAAAGACGACCTGTTTTTTGGTCAAGACAATTTTTTAATTTTTCGGAGTCTTAACGTGTTCATGTGATGTAGTAGACAACTAGGTTCTATGGTTTAAAGTCTAATCTCTTATTTCCTTTAATGTTTTGAAAATAGGATTTATTCTGATCGTAAAATGAAAAATTATGACCTTTTCGGCGTATCCGACAGCTATTGTGTTCCTTGTGAAATGTTTTTCAATATTTTGTAGACTGTTGGATAAAGTTTTTTTTTCTGACTTACCTCTATCTTCGCTTGGGAATGAACCTATAAAATAAATCAAAGGAAAATTTAGCGATTTAAAGATGATAGACTTTTTGAAACGTTTCACCATTTCTAATTAAAAGTAATACCACGGGCTTGTTAGAGACCTAGTCTTGTTTAGAACTTTGCTCGGATCAAATTCCAATTTTCAAACAGCAAAAAATTGGTTTCAACGGGAAGGATGGAAAACTATGTTTCCAAAAAATTGCAATAAGTGCTAAACCCAGAAATGATCGATGTAGAAGACGATAAAATGATTTTGCTTCATAATCTAATCGTCTTGTTCTTTGGTTATCGTATGCTAAATAAAGCACGTTTTTCACTCCTCTTGGCAGTAGTAATATATTAGAAAATAATTTAATCTTCATCAGGCCAAAAAGTATATCTGTCGTTTCTGAGGAATCACTGACTTTGCTCACCAGATGTGTTTGAAAGCATTATTTAATTTTATTTAACTTTATTTTACCTCTTTATCCAGCATAAAAATACAGACAAAGATTGCTTGTCCGTTGAGGATCATTTCATAAAATAACAAGACAAGTCTGAAAACATGAAACTAAGATAGTAAAAAAGGTAGATCTATATATTTATATATATATATACATCGAAGACTTACAGGCTAGAGCAAAGAAGGCAGCGAAAACCACTAGCGATGCAATTTTTTCCATCATGAACGCGCTCAGAGTTGCTAGCCTTGCGTTCGATGCTGTCCGTTCTGCGTTCCTTTGGCTTTTGTGGTGCGTTGATATGCCACTCAGGTTTTATATTCGTCTGTCAGAACTATGATAGCAAACAAATATATGATCTGTGAATGGAGGGCATTTTTCTATTAGTGTGGTCAAGGAAATTAGTGACAAAATAACCCTAGGTTTCAAAATGGTATTAATTTTTCTTTTTTTCATCTCCGATTTCTTTTGACGAACAACCGCTGGGGCATTTGGAAGTCTTCTCACGCCACTCAGGGGGTCTTTTGTGTGACCTTAAAAGCCCAAAGGAAGTGATTTTTATTCCGCTTAATTTCAAATCCATTCATAGAGGTATTTTTCCATTAGATAGAATCGCGAGTGTCCTGAAAAATTGATGATTTTTATTAATGACGAGAACGTGGGCCGAACGCTTTTATTTGGCAGGTTCTGTTAAATGCTGTCAAGATACTTGGTTGCGGATTTTCTTTTATTGGTTCAAGAAATAACGATTGACGATACACACGCGAAGATAAGACCTGTCTTGACTGGTTAAGACAACAGTTTCATGTCACCTTGGTAGTTACTTCAAAAAAAATTGCGGATAAATTTCAGATTCTTTAGCTCTTAGAAAATTATTTATCTCGTATCTAACGCGATCATAACTTTTGCTTAAGTCGTTCTTTACTATAGTCACGCCTAATTCCATCCCAATGCAAGTGAATTTTTTGCTGATTATATTCCGTGCACAATCACCGCCCCACTGGAAACTCATAAAAATTTCACGAGGTTCTTTAGTCATTCCAAGATTCTATCTTTTGTTCTATTTATTAACTGGTCCACACTCCGCGTAGTCTTAATTAAAAGAAGCAGCGTCGAGGCGCCGGGCGGGTGCACCCAAACCAACATGCTGCCACAACAGGGCAAAACAATCAGATACTGAGAAACGGCAAACCATAACAAAGATCTCACACCGTCAGACAAGTTTATTTGTACACTTCAGTCTTACGAATGGAAGGCTCTTTGTATAATAAATATATCGAGTTATATATCGACTGAGAAAAATCATACACATTAACATCTCTATTTATCGCGCAAATTTAAAATGTCGGGTAGAGTGGAACTAATAAATTTATTTCATTTACATGGGTCGCTAGAATTCAAAGAAAATAAGTGAATAGAATAATACGGAAGTCTGCCGATGGGTGACTTGCTACAGAGAAAGGCAAGTATATCACAAGTCACTCTAAACAAACAAGCGGGCATTTCGATTAAGAATACTCCCCGCATAACAGCGAGAAACAACTTTTGTAGTCGTGGAGAAATTTGAATAGAGCCTTCTCATCAAATACTGTTATCAAAGGATAAGTTGTGATCTTAAGACACCTATGTAATTGATTTCTCTGGTATCTGTTGAAAAATAGGGTTCTGTTCTGTTTTTTGCTTAAATTCACTTCCAGTATTACTGCGTGCTAAGACCAGGAAACCAAAACAACAAGATTACGTTAGTAAGTGGGTTTAGTTTTCTAAGCAAAAGAGAGCAAATCTATTCCTTTGTCGTTTGATGTCAGAACGAATTTAAAAATCTAAACACTGTACTCTAAAAACTGGACATATTGTTAAAGATATGCGAACGGTTGAAGATTAAGGAAAGTAATTTTCTCCGATCCTATTAGTATAATATTATTAATCAACAGATCAAAAAGGATGTATATAGGTCCTGAGCTGTAAAAAGTCAAGTTCATGACATTTCTTTGCAATTAAGGAAGAAGTTCTCCATCAAGCAAATGAGTTGACGAAGTTCACTTGGGTCGCACCAATGCTAAATGAGTCAATGTATTGATTAAGTCACTAATTTCTCAAAGCATTGTCAGCATTGAAATTTTGCTGAATATTGAAGTCTGGATGATGAATGAGGCGCTCAAGCTAAATGAGGAAGCGTGAGGTACAAAGCATTTACTTTGGGACCAGGTTTTTTCAACAAACAAGAAGATTTCCGTAAACAAAGTTGTGTTTGAGATGAAAATAAATCGTTCACAACCTATTGTTTTAGGCACAGGTGCACTGATAACGAGAAAGATAGCCTTGTTATAATTTTTTTAACAATACGCCGCAAAAGGCAGAAATTTCCGCTTCTGAAGAAAACGTCTTTCGTTTATTCCAAATAAATCCAATCTGCCTATACTTCCTTGACAGACAAGCGATGTCTTACATAACAAGAACTGACAATGTTATCGCAATTGACTGAATTGGGTGCTCTTGTGTCGACTAACGCAGTTTACAGAAAGAAAGTTAAAATTGTTCTGATCGAAACGAAAGCTATAATTCGTGAGATAACTAATCGGGAAAATTTTTTAACTTATCAGGAAAAATCAAATCACATCAGGTAAAAATGCCTTATCCGAGCTAGTTTTCTAGGAACTCGTGTAATGAAATATTAACGGGATGATTACGTCGCAACGTTTAGAAAATGGAAATCGAACGTAAGACTTAAACAACCTAACGTTTTTGACTGAAAGAACTAGTAGAGAAGTATAATCATGAAAATTTTTGAAAACAGGATAGTCACAAGTTGTTATCCTTTAGCACGGCATTGCTTTGCTTTCTATTATCAGAATTGGATAATAAAAAAATATTAAATTTTGGTTAAAAGTTTTAACGCCAACGCTTTAGCTAAATACAGTTTCTAACCTTACGCTTTAACGCTGTCTAGACCTCTTCGAAATTGCGATGAAACATTTTTTTTGTGGTTTTTTGCCTTAAGCTACGTTGCCTTAAAATACTTGTTGGTTCTGGACATTTAAGGTCTGATCTACTTTTTGTTCATGGATTTTACCTCCCTTAGCTCTTAAAAGTCATTTGAATTAGTCATACAGCTGTTATATAGCGAGAAATACAATATAGTGTATTGGGAAACAATTTCCATTTATTTGACCCCTTAATTAAGTTGGAAATCGAAAAAAATATTCATTACCGCAAAGTGATTTAAAACAGGGGTATCCTCTATATCAAATTTCAACCCAAAACAAATAAGGAGATTTTCTAAAAATGATAAGCTTGAAATTTTTACAATGCTGTAGAATTTTGTTCCACATGTGGAAACTTCCAGAATCTAATATTCCAGGTACTTGTAGTCAATTCATTAAAATCTTTTCCTTTTTTGGGGGCCACCCACTCGAAAAACAAAACACAGTAGTTTCCTGGCAAGCAGTATTAACAGTGATAGAATTAAAATTACGCAAGGCTGAAGTATTACGTGGAAAACCTAAGGCGATTACGACATGTTAGAGTGCAAACTGAATCAGACCTTACACAGATCTTCCCTATACCAGAAGCATTTTCGTTTGGCGTCTACTGGCCACATTTGCATTAAAAGAGGCACCTTTTCTAGCCTAAAAAAATGACGAGGGTTACAAAAGTCAACTTTCCTTGCTGATTTTTGCTGAAAAAATACACATTCTGGTACACAGCGAAAATCCCTAGTTTGTACTTACAAGATTGTCACTCAGATACCATTGCACATGAAGTTTGTTCGTTTTAACCTCCAGCCTTCAGACAAAACGTTGCTTTACGTTTACCTTGAGAATTTAATGTTGGCCCGTCTACTTCAAAGGGAAAAGCCTTTGTGAGTTTTTCTTTTAATTGTAATCAAAATTTAAATTACTGCTCCCTTGAAACACTGTTAAACAAATAAGGGACTTCCTACGAGGTCCAGCTTTATCTCTAATTTCCTTGATAACTGATTACTTTGAATGCTGGCGGCATCACGAAGCTGACACCACCAACCTGTTAAAATTCGCTAGCAGGTAAGAAAAGCATTTAAATTTTGCTGCCTTTTGCAGTCAATTAGGACTATTCATTCGTTTTTACACGATTGACCAGGATTAATGGCAGCAATTTGAAATTTAATCTTTCATCGATGGTGGGTGCTAAGAAACTGGAAAATTTCTTCAATGATAAAAATGTAATGAATGCAATAATGAAATCGAGATGTTTATCATTTCATCTTGGCAATAGCTCCTAATTTCCTTGGCTTCAATGCATTAATTGTGTGTCCTTAAATGTGTGAGGTTGTATGGTTTACATATACATAACATTTGTTTACAAAAAGGGAAATTCAATATATTCGAGAACATTCACTGTTTTTTGAGAATCTAATCTTATCACATATTTCAATTCGTAAGAAATTAATACATAAAATGCTGAATGATATTCCTTATCACATACTAGACACTAAAAATACTTCGGATTTGACAAAAAACAATTTGAGTGAATCTTGTTCATAGATTTGTGCCAAAACCTTTTTAAACTATGCATCGGTAGCAAAGATCAGGCCTTGAGGCATTTTAATGAAACAAACTACACAAAAGCAAAAACATTCATTTGTACTGAGCTCAAAATATAATCTAGCGGCTGGAAATGATAAATTTGATTATAACATAGCTCAGCGGTAAAGCGTAAGGAAATTTTAGATCGTTGCAGTTCATCTGAGGCTTAATTAAAAGCAATTAACCTCTTGCAGTGTTTAAATTCTTTTTTGTAGCTATAGCGAGGGAAAAAACAAATGTTTTACTCAGATCATTTTACGCTTGAATCCTTGATTAAACCAAGTCTACTGACAGCTTGTAATCTGGAAAGTTCAAGTACTGTGTGTATTGGGTGAGATAACATATATTTTTGTGGAAAGTGTTTAATTTTTCATTTGCAATTGATAAATTATTTAGCTCGGTGGGAGATTAGATTTTCTAGATAAGCTTAGTTTTCTTTCGGTGTAAGTTTTGTCTTCCTTTTTGCGTTAATCGAAAGTTTTTAAAGCCGATTTTAATAGAAAAGTCTTTCTGTATATTAATGAAGTATTTTGTGATTTTCATTGCGTTCAATAGAAAGCCATCTATACAAAAATGTATACTATTTTCTCCAATTTAAAGCTAAAAAGCTGCTTTCCTTTTTTGAAAATATCAGTGGTTGAACTTCATCACAGCACATTTACGGCATTGAGGAAGTTTAAAACGGGTTTATTGAGAATTATTTTCTATGAAGTCTGCTTCAAAGAAAATGTGATGCCACTTCTGAAAAGAATTTCAATTAGGTTTTATATTCCCTCTTTTTAAATCTTTTTAGATCTGCAGGCGCTGTAATCGAACGATCCGCTACCTTTTCTTCGTGCCAAGGCTCCGCCGGTTACTCTAAAGACGCGAATGCCTGGAGACCAGGTTCATCTTTTTACAATGGCTGCTGGCTGTTCTAATGCAGGATTTCTGCCTTTTTACGTTACATAACTACCCCAGCCGAACAGCAATGGGACAGTGGTTGGTTGAGACGCCAGTTTGCTGATTTAGTCCTCGAGGTGGGCATATAATCACATACAAGTATAACTTGTTACAAGTAAAGCGGGGTACCTTGATGTAAGCAAAGGTCACTTTTATTGGGAGCCAAAAGAAGGAGATTTTTATCCTAGAAGTGAGAGAATTTGCGAAGAGGACCCAGCCGTGTCCGAAGACCTCAAGCACTTGCTGTTAGTATGGAGTAATCTTCTCTTCAATTGGAATCAATACCGTATGTGAATAAAGATTGTATAGATCAATTAAATGCTAAAATTATTGAATTTGATTGGTTCAAATCAGCTTTATGTTTGGTTAAGTTGGGTGCAGGAAGTGAAATTCAGTACAGTTTCAAGGTTACATCTTCGGTTGATGTTCTCGTCAAAAATGTCCGCCGTAGATTAGCGTGGAAGACTCAAATCGTGGGCAATTTCCAACAAAATCCTGCATAGCCAAAGAAGATGAAAAATAATATCATGCAAGGGAAGCCATGAGGAAAATAATCTAGCAAGACTTATCCTAGCCCTATCTATATTGTTGATGTTGAATGCATTCTTACACAAGCTCAGTGCCCACTAAAGAAAACACCATGCACAATCGGAGGGTGAGAAAAAAAAATTAAATACCCCAGACTGAAATTGCCCACCATTCGCCCCCTCAATAAAGAAAATTATGGCCCGTCCCGAAGCAACAAATTCAGAACCAGGTGAGTAGAACCAGATCTTCTTCTGTCTTCCATCCCGTATCGATGTCTCCATATTTTTTTGTTCAGGTTAGCCCGAGAATGAGTCATGGTATTTTACATTCGGTTTTAGGGTGATAAAGCGTTTTCACTCACGTGGCCGGCAGTCCCGAAAAATGATTGGAACAAAAGAGCTTGTTTATATAGTAGGGATAAACTCTCGCAGGGTTGGTTTGGCACACTAGCATCACCGCCGCTATATTGTGTCAAGACACCAACAAGCCTGTCGTGACTTTATATGGAAACACTCTGTATTTCTCTAAACTAATCGGCACTCATTGTAGTTTATTTAACTCTCTAACGCTCCTACGATGAGGTGATTATAGTCTGTTTAGTGTTAAGAACTATTAGTAAGAAAGGGAGGTGCATCCCTGAGCAGCTAAACGTATTCTAGTTCAGATTTAATTAATGTTTTAGACAACTTCCTTTTTCAATCAATTATAGCTCAGAAACAACCACCACTTTCATCGGCGGAAATTAGTAGGCGAGTCCATAGTGGGTGAGTCTACATCGATGATCTGTTTACGTTTTTGAATTTCATCGTCACGTCACGAGCGCGTGTGTATGCATGCAGTTGTGCCTTTGACGTCTAATGATCGAGAGAGAGCTTGTTTGTTTGTTTGTTTTTTATTATTTTGAAATAAATTTCATAATATTTAGGGTTTAAACACAATCTGTTGCGTACACAAATTGAGTTTTTAATATGTCATCCTCGCTTACTAATTGGATATTTATTTCCCATATTGCCTCTCATTCCAGCCAATCCTTGTCCTTGGCTCGATTTTCCAGGTGTAGGCGGTGTAAGCGTGTGGACCATGTCGTTTTGCGAGCGCGTGCGACGCAGATCTCCCCTCCCCTCTCGATTTCTCCTCTCTTCGCTTTGATGGACACAAAATGCCATTTCCCAGAGCACCTGGCATTTACGTTCTATAGCAGCTTTCTGATCTTTTAGCTCTTTGACTCGCAGTTTAACCTCACTGTGAAGAAGAAACAATCAAATTATGGCGATGCATCTTAAAATGTTATTTATGTATTAGAACCCAATGCCACGTGTTTTGTTTGTGTTAACCTTGAAAACTATACTGCGCATGTCTAAGCTTGAACAGAAAATTCCTCTATCGATTTTGCGCGGACCAGGTATAGTTCGCAATCCCAGAAGTAAAAGTAAAAATTTTTACAGAAGTCATTGGTTCGACAATAGAAGAAAATAGGCGAAGGCTACTGCTTTCACCTGCGCTGAGCAGTGCAATCACTCTTTTAATTTTCTCTCTTAACGGTTGTGTGGCATGTATACGCCTTGCTGTCAAAGGCCAAGGTGTCATTTAGGATCTTTTGCATGTGAAAAAGGCGCATGTTTTGTCTTAGTGATATATTATAACCTATACTCACACTTTTTTAAGTAAGGTGTTTTTCTTCTTTTTAAGAGCACTTTTGAGTTCAAGCTCAATCCGTTGGACTTGCTCCAGCAGCAACTGACGATTCCTTGAAACCTTCTCGTAGTGTTCTTTGGCAGCTATCAATGACTGTGCTTGTCTTTCGCGTTTGGAGCTTAAACTATCCAGATTATTCCTTGCATAACAACAAATCAGTCGTTCAACTAAATTTTTAACGAATTCAAGAACACAAGTCTTGTTCAAACTTAATGCAATACAATGCGAAAAGATTTATCAAGCAAAAACGTTTATATTTTCTCACCATCGTTCAATAATTTCTTCTTCAAGTTGGTTGATAACTTTAATTCTTTTACAAAGTTCTTGTTCTAAAAATCTTCTGCGAAGAAACATTAAAGTATCATTAAGTTTTCACAGCAAGAGGTAAATAAAAATCAGCAGTAATGTTAGTGACCCTGTCATACCTCGTTCTTATTTTCTTCTCTATCCTGGCCATTGGTATGCAACCTGTTAACCGACGCCAGTTCATAGTGATATACTGACTGACAAACCACGTGACGAAACAAATGATATGACAACGTCATTATTAAACGAAAGGCGCGCGCGGGATTTCGTTCGTGCAGGTAATGATGAACAAGCATGCGCAGAAGTCAATTCACTAGCTGATGTTTGGTGATGAATAATTTGAGTTGAATCAGATGATAATCTAAGATTTAATTTAAGGAATAGTCTCTCATTTAATTTGTCAGCAGCATTGTGCTTAGAAAAGTGTTGTAACTGATAAACGGACAAATGATGCAACTGCGCGTGCCTTTTTGCACAAACAAGACATTAAGACTCGACTGGGTCCATGATTGTCAAGGAAAAACTATGATAATCGATACACGAGCTCACTGACTGATTTGTTCAACACAATACTAGCAGTAAAATGGCTAAATAATACGTTAAATGCCTTGCGAATTCTTACACTAGTCGGTGGAAAAAATAACTCCGTCTCTACAGCAAGATCAGCTGTGTTTTATCAAGCGAAACGAAAAAGAAGGATGGGAGTTTTGACAAAGAAATTTCAAAATTTAATGCTAAATGATGGTATACCATGCTAAATGCTATGCCAGATCCATTATTAGCATAATTATAATAGTTATATTAAGCCAAGCCTAAAAGCAGACCTCCTGGCCTCCGATTAAGCTAGCCCAGGATAAGCGAAAATTTTGATTTGAGTTTTGTAACTTCTCAATAATGTTTTTTGTATATTGTGTGGCCTTCTGTTTTGAGTTTGATCAAACTACGCAAAACAAAAGCAGTGAAAAACATTTGTATACAAGGAAAATTATTATTCGGTTGATTTTTAATCTTGGGTTAGTGTCAAACCGCTTCCTTACACCCCGACCCTTTTCACAATAAGTTAACCTGACATGAGCCCGGAATCCAACCGAAAACCAGCAGTTGGTATGGCCGCCATCTTGCGCGACTTTGTCACCGCCGTCGTCGTCGTGACACCCTCTCAATACGGACAATACGAACAAGTTGCAGCGGAGTACAGAACTGGAGCTTTGTCAGTTCCGCGAAGATCTAGAGGGTCTGGATCTCTGAAATGGATCCAGAGGAGGCGCTGGCACGCAAAACAGAGGGCAAGAAAGCCAGCCGGGAGACGACCAGTCGATCCGCCATCGAAATAGGGTCCGGGAAAGGAAGATGTAGTAGGGAAGTGGAATTTATCTGGTGACCCAGTTTATACACGCACTTACCCTACGGTAAATTTACGAAAAGATTCTTTGTAAGAAAGACCTCGATATTAGTAAGTAATGGGAACTGTAATGGTGCTTTTCTGATCAGACCGTAGTCCGGCCGTAGAATGTTAGTCAAATTATCTAATTTGTGATGTTTACCCGTGCAGTGCTCTACCAACTGAGGTATCAAGCCATCTGCGAGCTGGTCACTTTGTTATTTCGTAATACACCCGCAGAAGATGAAGAATGCAAATGAATATATGAAAGATCATAAATTTGAACTGCGGAGAAAGATATGAATTTATGATTGAACTTAACCGGGCATAACTAGCATGTTTCTTTGTTATATAACCTTAGAAAATAGAAATTTAGTTTGATTGGTTTGATTTAATTCGTGACGGGGATTTGAATAAACAATGTTACCATTTATTACTCCATTCACCGCTTAGTTGCAGTTAAGCCGACTAATAATCGGACGAAAAATCAATTGCTTTCATCGAAAACGCGAAACTTCCTAACCGGCAATTCTGTGGCTACCTTCATGTTTTAAGCCGTCACTTTTAAACCAGGAAATCAAAGCAATTAACGTTAGCCAACCGGCTTAAAGCTTTTTGAACCATCTTGTCTCTTGTTATAAAACTTCCTTGGTACTCCGTCAGCCAAGATACGTGTAATACAGATGGAAACTGTCCTGAGGGAAAGGTGAAAGTCGGGGCGGAAAGAGCGCGAGAGGAGCGTGAGAGGAGGGGGGAAGATTGAGAATATCGACGAAATACTTTCAAAGCTTCTCTTTGCAATGTTTTTATAAGGAAATAGCTGTGTTTTTTCCAAGGAAAAAGCTTTTTCTCCTATGTGTTTCTCGTTTTAGATGGATTTCTCGTTATTCATTATTTACAGAAATAATTGCAGAAATCAGAATGAAAACAAACATAGCAAGCAACAGAATAGTGTCCTCACTGGGAAATGGAACGATTAAATGAACTTCAGAGCTTTCGGGACTCCCTTAGCTCATATTAGCTTTTGTGATTCCCTTGTTGCGCCTTAATCAGAGCATTAGCTATTGTATTGTCTACATACACAACTCATTCCCAGGCTCCTGGTGTAGCTAATTACACGATCACGTGAGACAAAAGTGCTTTACGAGTAGGGTCAAGCTTCCCGCTAGAGAGATTAAAATGGAATTATCTCGATAAGATTTATCTTGCTTTCTTATCCTGATCTGAATTTCAATATCGGCTATACACCCGGGGGGGAATTCCTATATAAGAAGGACGAAGTGCAACTCGGAAATTTTGAAATGATCCCCTAACAGGTACCAAGATTCTGTTTTATGGGCGTGGCTTGATATTTTTCTCACCCCTAAAAGGCACGAATTCTAAAACATCACGCTACTTCCTGTCAAATTTTTTCACATCAATACCCTAGAAGGAATAAAACGCAGACTGCGGAGATAAACAAGCAAGTAAAACGCATGCTGGGAAACAAAATCCATTATCTTGACGCAAAAGCTTCCAATGTGGACCTTGTAAGGCTGAAAATCCTATGAAAGGTCCGACGAGCATCTCCGTCATTTTATATCCGGCGGAGTCCCCGCCACCCCTCCCCGATTTTCATGAAATTAATTCATTCAAGACTACACGTGACAGCCTAAGTGAAGACCTCTCCTTCGTGAAACGTGGTTTCGCTGAAGAAAACCGAAATGAGAAAGCGTCTTTTGCTTCATGCACACATGAGTCGGAAAGTTCCAACGACTTGAAGCGATTAGCAGTTTGCCAGAGAAGTGCTGTAACAAGCAAATGGCTGTCTTTCCGAGTATGCAGCAAACAAATTCGTAAATGGTTTCCATCGTTGTAAGGTAATAAGCCGGATTTGTAAAATTTAATCTTGAAACTGCACTAGTATTATCTAGGCCCTGTATAAAGTTCTTTGCGAGGCTAACAACATTTTTGCTTTTTTAAATGGCATTTTAAAGCGGTAAATTTCAATCCAATTGTAAAAGCTTCCATTGGCTATATATAAATGTATATGTCATCCGAGGTGGAATAAGCGGGGGCTTGGGGTCGTGGCTGGATTATCCTAGCCACCACCCTGTGGAGAAGCAAAACAAACAAAAAATGTAAAGGGTTGTAAATATAATAGCAAACACTACTGCCAATGACAGGATCAATGACAGAATGCTAAAGCGTGTAATTATGTCAGGAAACAAATTAAAGGGAAACACTGTGGTCAGGTACCTCCATGTAATACTATTGAAACAGTTTTCAAGTAGGTTCCAATTCTCAAATTGCTACATTTTGGGAACATGCCCTATTAATTCTGCAGCCCCAAGGTACCCGCCACCCACACCTTGAAAAATCCTGGATCGCCTCTGTAGATATCCAGTAAAATATGCTAACTGACAAAAATGAGCACATGACAAGAACAGTAAACTTCATATAAAATATATTATGAATATCAAAGAATTACAAGGATTCAAACAAAGTGCTGTTTTGCCTAGTGTCCTTTTCCTGACATTGCTCTTTCCAAACTTTTTGCCTTTTTAACAGTTTCTGGATGACTGCAGTAATTAAAGAACCAATCACAAATATTGGAAAAGAGAAATGGCCTCTTCAATAACAACCAGGTGAGTAACAAACAGCATGTTTTCTAAAGTATCAGGATTTAACTAAATATCAATGGCCTGCTTTCATGAAGAAAGTTATCAGTGTGGTTCATTTTGGTCTAATGAACAAAGTTTAGAGTCTAATTAATAGAGAACAGTATACCATAGTTTGAATCCAGTGTATTCTGGAGCATTTCCATCATGACTCTAAATTGAAAAAAAAGATGGAAGGTTAGTATAGGTGCTACTTAATTATTAAAACTGATGGCATACTAAACAGCTTACCCATTAAGATATCATATGTAGCAATGCAGATTTTCATTAATATAATAATTGAAGGGCATGATTGAAAGTTAGGGTGATCAACAGAGGTTTGGTCAAAAATGAACTCTGCAAAAAAATTAAAATTTTGCATGCAAATTTGGTTAGGTGTGATGAATAATCATGTTGTAAGTTTTTGCTTTCCAAACAAAACCTGACAAACAACAGAGCTGTTTCTCGTAAATTCAAGAAATAGTGCTGTTAATTATTAGAAGTGACGGTCTTTGTTAATAACCTTTTTTTATTAAACATCCTGTAATAAGTACTTTTTGCCACAAGATTTTAAATGAAATTGCAATTTATGAGGAGTTAGTTTGCATAGTTACAATGTATTATATTTCTGCATAAAAGCCATCCGATGATGGCAAAGCTCTATGAATATGTGTAAGACTGATGGAGTTAACAAGATTCAGTTTAGGACATTTTGATTCCTTACCCTCCTGAAGTCTTTCAGAATTTTTCAAGGATGTTTGTGGTCCTTAAACATTTAGTATGGCTGTTTATTCATCTCTCACAGAAATTTTGACTTCTTGCCTGTTTTTTTTTTTTCATGTTGACCATTAGACATTGCTGAGCTGAACTTACAGCAATTCAATTAAGACGTGGGTTAAGGAAAACTTTCACCTTTTTTTTTCAGTTTCATTGTGTAACTTTCTAGAGTTAATACCTGTAAATGTAGTACTACATGTAGCTTTTGCATTCCATTGTAATTTTGGATTAATTTCCCATTAAATAACTTAATATTATTTTCTAACTTCCTAACACAATGATAAAATCTAGTGGCTTACTTACCAAAAAATAAGCAGGCTGATAGCAATCTATAATCAAAACATATCCTTGGGGACCACTTATTATGAAACAGTTCTTACCTACATGTATGCTGACAAGATTCTTTCAAATTTTTTCAGAGTGCCTATCTCTAATCTACAATGTAGCTGTCAGTTTTTCACCAGCATGGAAATCCATAAAGTTTTAAATTAAAACATTAAATTAAAACCGTCAGGTTGTAAATGGGCTACTTTTTCAAGGGATTGCTCTGAGCAATATAATGTTATGTCGTTTCTTGTTGGGGTTGTGGTGCACTTAGAAGCGTAATGAACAATATGTAATCGATACTGTGAGACTGGTCATAAAGGAAATGAGAGGTCAGGCTACCTTTATCTGCATGGAAAAAGGGGTGGGCATTAAGAAAACTGCATTACACAGGATTGGTCATGTGTAACACTTGATTTAATCTGATGATGCAGGAAGTTTCTCACTGTGACTGTAATTTTTTGAGTTTGAGTTAAAACTTTGTAAACTCAGAAGAAATTAAGTAAAAACGAATCAGTTTATTGTAAGGTGTGGGTTAATGATACTAGCTTTGCTCAGCCTTTCTTTTGCACATGGGTGGACTATGTTTAATCATGTGCTTACCACGAGGTGGGCTACTGAACATGCTTTTAAGATTTAATTTGATTTTATCCCACCCAGCCCATCCCAGTACTTTATAACCAGTTCCTTAAAGGTATAATATATATCCAGGTTGAAAAACTAATATTATAGGTTTTCTAATTTTCATGCTACAAGGTCAATAAATTCAGCCAGTTTTCTTGGTTACCAAATTCCTTAAAAACATTAATTTAATTGTAGCTGAAGGGTTGTCATAGCACTATAAAATAAAAATTATGTTTATTGCTGTATAAAGAGGATTAGTATCAACCAACTAGTGGACTAATGCGAATCCTGCATTTTGATTGGCTACGCTACTAGGGGACTATTAGCAATAATCATTGAGTAGCAAAATTCTTTCGTTTTATTCCCAAATAAATCTTTCTTCAACTTGCATTTGCTAACTTTATTATTGCTGTTTCTGTCTGACTAGTTGGGTGATACTAAAACAATTAGACCCTTCGCCCTCAAGGGCCACAGGTCAATAGCCCATTCGGCTTTGCCTTGCGGGCTATTGACCCGTAGCCCTTGCGGGCGAAGGGTCTAATTGTTAATTATCTGCATCAGATTTCTGGTCATAGTTTTTTTTTTTAAAGGGAATGTGATCATTTGTGATGCACTTTCGGTCTTCAACCGATGCGGTATTAATTTCTGACCACTATTTCTAGGAATAAATATTATTAAAAGTCTTCTGTTCTTTCATAAAGTAAGTTTGACAGTAAACGTTGTAGTAGTACATGGAGATTTAGCTGAAGGTAATGAACAATAATCATTGAAATATTAGCATTATTTTTGACAAAGCTCAAAACTTCTCTCATTACTTAGTTGTATTTCAAGATAAGAATGAGCAATGAAGGAAAATCATATTAACCTCATTCTTGCCGTAAACTTAGATGTTTTTTGAAGGTCCTTGAAAATCTAAGGGGTATCGAAGAACAGGTTATTGATCCACAACCGCATATTTGAAACTTTGTGGTGGATATCATAAAATAGGGCGGTAGACTAGAGTTTTGATATGCTTGCTGTACCAATACTATTGTTTGTTTTTCCCAATGTCACAAGAATTGTTTGGTTATTTGATAAACAGCCCCAGAAATTTAGCAGGTCGACCAAAGGAGTGCTTTTTACAAATTAAGCGCTGTAGTGCTTTCGTAATATTGACAAGTGATTTGCCTAGAATCATTCAAAATATAACTTTTTTTATAGCACAAAAATTCTTAATCAGCTTTAGGCTTGCAGCTGTAGTTAACTCGTTGACTTCAGAGACTTCGACTTGAAAAAGAGTTGTTTGATATTTTTTTTCATTTTCGTATCTTTGATTGAAGTTGTCATTAAGGGACAGGTATAACGAGTAGAAACTGCGCATGTTAAACTGCTAAGCCCTAACCCTAACCCAAGAATTCTTGGCCTAGATCAGTTGCTTATTTATTGGAATATTTTAAATATTTTATTCTGTCGATACTCGGAGGGAAATCATGAGTTTGACGGTGTTTGAAATTTGAAATTTGAAATTTGAAATTTGAACTTTAATTAGGATAGTTTTTTACGTTTTTTTTTCCTCCGTTTTCTTGTAAGTTCCGATAGGAGATATATCAAACACTCAAGACCGAGTTTCACCACATTTCCAAACACCTCAAATGTCGTCAAAATATTGTGCTACTCGTCGTATTTTCAACTCTTCTCGGTGTTTGGAGATGTGGTGAAACACGGTATTTCGCATTACATGAAACTTTTGGGCAATTTTAGCGTCAGATACTTCCATTATTACATGTCTCAGGTTCTTGTTCAGAATTTTTTTTTTCTTTGAAGGTTGTGATATTGTGAATAATTGTTATATTTGTTTTTCTTTCAGGTTCAAAGCCGCGTGACACGATTCAGAAGAGAACAAATTATGTGCGAAGCGAAGAAATGTTTAAATAAAATATATTGAATAACCTTAGCTCGTGTTAACTTGAGAGCAGAGATCCGGCATTTCGACTAGGGCTTTTTTTTTATAAGTAGGCCGTTCATCAAGAAATTGGCGGGAATCTTTTTCGGCATTTAAAACGGACGGGAAAATTGAAAAAAGTGAAATCTTTGCGCTTTTAAAAGTGCCCAAAAAAAGTCGAAAAATGAAATAAGTCTTTTGGCGGGAAGCATTTTGCGCTTTTAAAAGGGACCAAAAAAACTCGAAAAAAAACTAAGTCTTTTGGCGGGAAAACTGTCCTTAGAAAAAAAAGTCTGTGCTTTTGAATGGTGTCTGGTTTTGAGTCAAAAATATACTAAGTCTTTTGGCGGGAAGAATCTTGCACTTTGCAAATGATTTGTCCCATCAAAAGTTTTACTATATGTTTGATTTCTGACTACACCCTGTTCAAAAGCGCAGAAGTTTTTTTCTTCGCGGCAACCCTACATAGTCAAAAAATAGTAAAAGAGATAGCCTACATTCCGACTAGTTTCCGGGCCCCTTTTAAAAGCGCAATTTTTTTGTTTATTGAGTAAGTCAAAAAGACTAGATGATATCAATCAATGAATCCTTTGTTTGTTAGAGCAGGTTTATAAAACATTGAAGCCGTGAACACATTTCACTGGTTGCTTTCATTTTATTGCGTAATTAAACTTGATTACAACACCTGAATACAAGCAATGATTACACAATACTTTTTTGTTCGCACACTGGGATATACAAGTATCTATAGAATAATAACTAAGGCGAAGCATGGAACACTTTACACTTCACAAACCAAACTGTTACGTCTAACGACCGCTTGTAAATAGAATCAATTACTACTTACAATCTAGTTAATGAAGTTGAAAAGCTTGATTAATATTTCCTGATTGCAACTAGTATTTAAATATCTTCACGTCTTATAAAGATGTCCAAAATTCCAATGACAGCATTTTAACAATGCACGGAGCAAACAACCAAAAATTGAAAACGTCAGACAATTGGATGCAAGGTTCTTTTAAAAAAATAGTTCTCCAGTCTCCTTAATATCAATAGTTCCATCCCTTGACCTTTTGGTCAGTTTGATTCTCGCCAGTTTTGTGAAAGATTGCTCAATCGGTTCTGAATGTAATATTTGGAAAGATTCTCTGCTGATCCAAAAAAAATTATCTTGAGTATATTAAAGTGTGGCTAACTAGTCCTGACTTCTTTAAGTCTTCTGAGTCAGTCTCCTGGATTGTGATCCACCGCATTCAGTAAGCTTTGTTGAAGAAACTGAGAGACAACAAGAATATACGGATTAAAATACAAAAAAACCAAGGCTATGTACAATATTACCCGAGCTTTGAGTTCATATGCTCTTTCCTGAGAGTTTTCTGTTACATCATGCAATTTCATGCAAGGCGGTAATTTTCTTTTTTCTCCCAGCCTCCCTCACCGTTTCTATACTCTCCCCAGACCTTTCGTTCAAATACCGCCCGCCTCACTCGCGTTGACAAAAAAATTCGACACTGCAGTCTAATTTGCAAACGGCTTTGTGCACGGAAGGAAACAAGTTAGATATGAATTGACTTCAGGCTGCTAAAGAGCTAGCAACACTAAATACGTGGTGAAATGTTTAGCTCTCTGGGTGTAATATTCAAGGAGAAATTGTCTTGAAGAAACTGCAAAACGAGCGCTAATTAGCTCATACATTATTTGTAAAATGTTGGCCTTTAAACCCGTTTTACACAAAACGTATTCCATACATCAGGCTCATATTCACTGGCAGAGATAATCGTACTATGACCTTTCAATATTCAGAACTAATTTACTTGTACCTCCATCAGAAAAAAGTTAATAATAGCACAACATTAATAATAACCCAAGAAGCAGCATCCTTGTTAGCGAATTACAAAATAAAAATTTCGCTAAAATCAAGTACATTATTATTTCAGTGTCGAAAACAATTGCTCATTTTTCGATCTAACATCTGAAAGAATATCGCAGTTTTTAAAGAATGATCCCATCAAACGCCGAAAAACCGAAGACTTGTATGAAACGAGATGCATTTCCATTTGATATATATATATATAAAAATTTGAACAAGAAAGTCAGTCGTTGCCCATACCTAGACGTCTTTTTGTTTGCATTCCAATCATACCATTGAACTTTTTGGGACCTAGACGAGTGATAAATTCCTTGCACCAACAATTGTGATAATACGTGAAATATTTATAGAAATATTTTTCAAATGTAGCTTTTGCTTGACCTTTGCAAAGAGTGGGCACAAAAATTAGTTGCCTAAATGACGGTTTCAACGCCGCGAAAATAATTTTGGACAACATTCGTACTGACAATTCGCGTTATTTGCTCTTTTTCTCGCTAATTTCGGGAAATAAAAAATCAAATGATATTCTTAATTGTTTACAAATTGTTAGTGTTCACGTTAGAGTTGGTCTCGAGTTAAACCATTTTAATCGAACTTTGACTCTAGTACAGATTTCTACGACGAATTACGACCCTAAATCTAGTGAAACAAGTCAACAACTTCTCCACGTGGTCGCAAAAACATCCACACAGCGAATAATGTCACGTGACCTAAGTACACTTGCTGATATGTATACAGTATGGAAATGTCCTTCACATCAGAGCGTTACTACTTTGTTGGAGAAAACAACGATTCCCTGGATTTTGTTTGTTCCGCAGAAAATTCCTCAGCAATGGAATAACGATATAGATCGTTTGCAACGACGTCATCGCCATGTTGGATGACCATTAACAAAAGAATTGCAATAAGCTCTATTGTTCCTGTCATCCAACATGGCTACCAGGGTCTTTATCATTTGAATCTCTCGGGAAAGGCTGCAAACCGCCTATCCGCCACCTAAATAACATCGCGGTGTTGGCAAATTTTTAGTAGGAAATTATTTCTGTTCTAGGAATATGGACGTGTACAATTTGAACTAGAACATTACAGTTAGAGCGCATCACTCAAAACTCAGTTATTTTATTGTAGATTCAGCAAGACTTAAGATTAAAGCAGGCAATCATTATTCATGAAAAAGGTATACTTGGTTCTAAACTGCGCCATTGCTGCGAAAATAAATTTTTATCACATCAGAAATTTGTAAAAGTGCGGCTAGATTACAGAATACCCGGCCACTTCATTTACATGTCATTCACATGTCATTCACATGTCACTCCAAAAGTGCATGTAGATTCCAAAACACCGAAAGTGAAACAAGATTGCAAAATACGTAGATATACTGGCATACCTGAAAATTTTGGCTCAATGAGCTCCTCAAAACAAAGGTGTTATAGAAGCGTCAAGTCTAGCCTGCAGTGCAGGCGTATTTTGCGCGCGCGAGTGCACATTTTCGTATTAGGCCGCCATCTCGGATTCAGTAACTCTGGAGGATTGGGGCGAGGAGATATTCGCCGAGGGAGTAGGGGTTAAGTGGAGAAAATGGGCAAGGGGGAGGGGGAGGGGAAGAAAGATATTTCATATTTCATTAAGTTTTTATTTGATTTTCTGCAGCTTACCTTTGTGCCATATTTTGTTGGTTTTTTTCCTCATTTCATGTCCTGATAGAAATCTTTTAACAGTACATCACCTGAAATCGACAAGGAAAATTCCAGAATTTGGCCTTATGCATGATTACGTCAACGCTGAAAATTCACCACCAAGCTACGTTTGCGAGAATTTTATAAAACCTTTGGCACCTTCGTGTTGTTTGCATGGGAGAATTCTTTGCATTTGCGCTGCTTTGGAAATTTGCGGAGGATTAAATATGCAATTTGCATCTTCAAAGCGAGCCTTGGTGATGAAATTTGCTTGACTGATGCTATTATGCATAAGGGCTTTTGAATAGCGTGATTTATCATTTTTGCTTGGAAATGATATTGATTTCATGCGTTTATCTAGCATTTCAGTGTCCAAAAGATATCAACTTCACATTAACTGAACATAAATGTAGTCACTTGTACACACTGTGGAAGAATTTTTATTGAAAGATTCATCGTAAAAAATACCTTCACGTACTAAACTCTGCTGATAGTTAGTTACCGCCATGCTTTATCAAGGGATGAGTGAATTTCGTTGTTACAAATATCTTGCCAGTGTTGGTTTTTCGCGCAAGTGAAATTGTTTTCAAAAACCCTAAACAAATTACTAATATCGTGTATAAAATGCTCGTATTGTGTTGCGAACTGCTTGAAAGTCTAACGCAAGTACATGAAAACTCAAAACTGCCCTCACCTCTTACTCCAGACTCCGAAGCGAGATTCATAGGATAGTGATTCATACTCCACGATTTCCTGTAATTCGCCATCCTTCACGGCGTTGTCCTCCATTTGTTGAGACTTTCTCTTCAACGCCAGTGCTCAAACCTTCCGACCACGAGGAACGAAAGAATAAAATGCAAATAAGTTCCACTATCGCGAAAAAAACTAATTAACATCTCAAGATTTCCACGTGTGTGCTGCATGGCGAGGTTCCTGAGTATTCTTTAATAGCTCTTTTCACGAAAAATTTTTCTCATTTGCATTACAACAAAATCCAGCAAGTATGTGAGGCAATTTCGGGCTTTGTTGCCTCGCAACTACGTTGGAAAACAATGTAATGCAAATAAGAAGCGTTTACCGGTAAAACGTTCTATTCAATGGCTAGTTAACGACTTTTTTTACCTTTTTTACTGCTTCACAACGAGTCCTGCTACATATAACCTTTGATATGGAGATGAAATTTAGTTACACGTTGTCTTGCAACTTAATACAACTTATTTTCATTTGAAAAGCTGTGACTCGTTTATCTTGAACAAAATGCTGGAATGAAAGTACCACCTTACCAAAATCGCACTAAAGATTATTTGTCAACAACTAAAAACTAAACTGAAATTTTCATGCGACTTGCTCCAATGAGTTTCTGACATAATAATAATAATAATAATAATAATAATAATAACAATAATAATAATAATAATAATAATGAATAATAATAATAATAAATGAGCTGTAAAACTATATCTATACAATATTATTCTCAAAAAAAAGTAAAAATAAAACGGTCCTTGACTGGTGTATATAAATTTGAGACGACTATTAAAAAACTAATGAATTCGTGCTTCGTTTTTCTATACATCTAGATCAGCGTCACCCATATCTAGATTGTTCCTTTTTTTAAGAGTACGCGAGCCTATTCTTGATTCTCAAAACACCGGAAATTTTAGGGCTTCTTGGTTCGAATAAAATGGGTTAGCCAGGCCACGTTTCTTTAAAACTTATGTCCACAGCCTTACTTAAAGGGAGAAATTTTTGAGAAACGCACACCTGGACTTAATATACGGGACTGTTTATTTCCGTTTCTTTTATGGTCACCGGTTAAGTCAAGCTGGTACTTCTAACCATGCACAGTTAATAGACAAAGCCTTCTCGAATTAAATCCACTGGAAACCGGTACGAGGATATGGTGATAAGTGAGTGAGTGATCTTCATGATACGTTATCAGCCTTTTGGATCCTTGCAGAGTTCGTGTTCCTTGATGTCTTTACTGATACTCAAAGGTTTCATTTTCTCTGCCTGCTAACAACTTTTAAATTTGTCTAAGTGACGTTTTAGTCTTAGGGCCTGATTACAAGGTGGATTTTAGTCCAGCTTCTGAGACAAATCCTCTTAAAATGAAATTGGCGGTTATATGGAGAGGGTTCAGCAGGGGCTGAAAAATCCGCGAGCGAGCTTAGACACGCGCAGTGAGTTTGTTTCTAGGAAACGAGATGGTTGCGGCTACGAAGTTCGAACTGAAAATTCGTCATTGAATCGCAAAACATTTTCAGCCACCCTAGCCGGGCTACACTGGCAAATTGCAAATCCTCTAAAAATATGTGGAGAAGGGATTCAGCCCCGGCTGAAAAACCGGGCAAGGATTTTTAGCCCGGGCAAATCTGAACAAATCCAATGTAATCGAAAAGAAATTTCATCCCCAACCCCCAATCTCGTCCCCAAAGCCCACGTTGTTTCACCACGGGCTGAAAAGCCAGCTTGGATGTGCGCTGTGATTTTGTTTTCTAGGAATTCGTAATAGCAACAAAATAAGCTAGCAACAAAAGCCCTTCCCCTGATCATCCTAGAGTCAGGTCATAAATAGGGTATCAAATTTTGGGTCAGGTCATAAATAGGGTAAGTAAAATCGCAGATCTTGGTCATAAATAGGCTAAGGGTTTTGGGAAGCGGTCCGCATACACATACCTAATTTTTCTGGGAGCAATCCCCACCCGGGGAATTTTTAGTTCGCCCGGGCTGAAATATCTGAAAAAATCTCATGTAACTGAAACAGAATTTCAGCCCGGGCTGAAATTAGAGCTTGGACATGCGTTTATAGTGCCTATTTTGATTCTCCTGAGACTCTTCTCGCGCAATTTCATATTTGGCACCGAGGCTGACATTTTAACCCGGGCTGAAATTTACTCCCGTGTATGGGTACATAGATATGTGCGGCCCCAAAGCGTATGGTTTTGACTTTGTAGCCGTATTTAAGCTAACTAGACTGTTATCCATAACCGGAGTGGCTTTCACGTTGCCTCGCATGACTAGCTCTCTGGCATTTTGTGCAGTCAATCCCGAGTAAACGTACGTCCTCCTCCGGCCATAAACGGCGCTTCGTTGGAAACAACTTCGCCACAAATGATCCTTTTTCCCTTACTTTTGGCTTAGATCTTTTCGTTTAAATATTCTAATGTATTTCTTAAGCTATTTTTACCTTTCCTTTCCCTTCATCTACAGCCGGTATAGACCGATGGGACTTTCCTAACGACAGAGCCATTCTCGACAACTTGTACATGTTACAGCGGGCCGCCATGTTTGAGAAGTAGTAACCAGGCCTTTGGAAAATTGGGAATGGACTAGGAATTTCGCAGACGGATTCAAATCATTTCCATTTTTCTCAACAGAATAAATTGAAGTTTGGCTTCTAACTCGCTTGAAAAAAAAATCGGTCACTCTAAAAAGCAGCCTGCAACTACAGATCGGCGGTCAAAAGCCGCGCTGCAGACCACGAGGCAAGGCTTGCCACAATTTCTATTATCGAGCACTAGCCGTAAACAAGCTTAAGATTTGCTAAACACCAGAGTATTCTACTAGTTCTTTCGTTGTCTATTTGCAGTTATGGGAAAATCGCGCGCTTTTTGCCCCTATAAAGGAAGTTTTTTTTGGACTTTTGGCTAAAAAAGAAATTTAATTTGCACCCATGGACTGTGATCTTTCAGAGTATCTTATGAACAATAACATTATTCGCCCTCGTTGTCTATGAGCAGTGGCTCAATCGGCTGGAGTTCGTAAACTGTTCGTTCTTCTAATCTATCAATTATTTTCGCTTGCGCGCGATTGATCTAAACGCGTCACGTGGCGGAAATGCCCCCCAAAACATAGCTTTTAATGCACAGCTTCTGTCTATATGGTTCTCGAGATGACCATAACTAAGGACTTTTAGATTTTTTTTCTATAAGAACCCCTTGCGTAAGATGAGCACTGTTCCATTATGTTTTGGCTGGGAAACGTATTATTCTCTGCTACTTCTGTCTTTCGGACAAGACCCACAAATCTTATACGGCGACGATTTTGATAAATGACATAGAGATACACGTATGCTGATACACATTCCAAGTACTAGGTGTGAACTGGAAAACTCGGGAATTACTGTGTAACTGAAATGAAATTGGTTTGGTGGCCATAATTGTGGTACAGACAAAAATACAGGCAGCTATCAGATGCCACCAAGAATTAAACTTGTTCGAATATGTATAAGGAGAATTGAAAACGAGCTTCAATTTACTTCTAGCTGGCAAAAGAAAAAACTAGCTTCGGGACTGGAGTCATTATAGCTTTACATTTTTTTTAATGTTTGCGAGAGATACGATTTGTTTGACGATAAATCTACTGCTAGCACTGCTATCAACTGACGGGGAACATTTGATAGTATTACTTACAAGATAAGACGTTTTTACGACCTTCCCCCACCCCTCGAAAAAAAACTTAATACTATCAACGACAAGAAAAAAATAAACTACAATAGAATGTGAAATGGCATTTTATTTTCAATATATTTTAAGTTTTAAGAATTATTACTTATGTCATTATATAAAACTTTAAACAAAACATTAATTGACAGCACAGGACAAGCGATCGCCATAACTGCAGGCTTCCTGGCACATTCAAAGGGAAAGAAAACAATGGATTTGGCGCCATTTCTCCCGTCTATTTGTGTTGTGGTAGCATTGTTCATGGAAGTCAGCTACTGATCAGCAATGGTCTTAGCAAATTCTTCTTTCAAATTTTGTAGATCAGTTGTTAAATCTTTAAGCCTTTCCTCCAAATTTAGTAACTCATGTAGCACGTACATCTTTCTGTTAAGGGGAGTCGTGCTACAGTTGTTCCCAGGCTCTCCCGAGCGCTGGTGCATATCTGCAAGAATGAATACAAGAACATTCTGGGCCTCATTTATTGAAACTGGACATCACAGACCATACTTGGAAAGTTTGCGCATGCCACTACTATACTGTAATAGCTTTGAAATTTTTCGCCAATCCAAATATAATATTGAATAAATGAATGCGTGAACAAACGAGTGGAGAATTTACCAAATTTTTAGGCAGTGTTAATATTTTATGTTCAAAGCAGGACTTTCCAAGACTTGGATTATGATAGGTCATTTTAACCACTCTGTATTAGTAGATGCTACAAGCATGCCATCCAAAAAAAGCCCAACCGTTGGTGTACACGTTGTTATCATTATCGTGACGCAATAGGTTTCCATAGCAACAGTCATGGAAAGTGTTGGAAACTGTTTTCAGGCACCTTATGCTATGTCACAGATGATGCATGTTGTATAGATTAACTGGCCTTGATTTTTCAAATATATCTTTCGTGATTCGTCTTAATTTTCTGCAGTCCTCGCTTTCCTTGTTCCTTTTCAGATTAATATTACCAATTAATTACAGAAAAGGTGGTATTTTTAACGTAGCTTCTTTGAAGTATTTGGGTTACTTTACCTTTCCTAAATCTCGGTACCGTGGCAGTGCTCGTCCTGTAGATTTCCCACGTAATACCAATAAAAACCAGTGCAAGAAATACTGCTAAAAGACAGTACAAGATCAACCGAGTCATTTCAGAGCCAGTGGAAAACAATCCCTCCATTTGGTCCGACAAGTCTGCAGTCTAAAGAGATCAGAGTTAATAGATACATGTAACCTTATAAGAGTTGTAAGTGGTTATGTGACTTAGCGGCCGGGAGTGTCCTTTACATATAAAACCAGGGAAATTTTCTGCCGTGATGTTACAAGGCTGATATATTGATTAACTGACTGACTGACTGACCGACTGGCTTAAAGATGTAAATTGGCCACCTTAACGGGTTAAAAAGCTGACATTTCGAGCGTTAGCCCTTCGCTCTGACGAAGGGCTAACGCTCGAAACGTCAGATTTTTAACTCGTTACGGTGGCCAATTTACATTTTCAACTTAGTTGATATAATCAAATTACCTTGTTACCCCCACCGACGCAGCACCACAGTTTCTTTAGAAACTTTCACCCTTTATTCATTTGACTGACTGGCTGACTGTTAGAATGCCTGGCTGGCTGGCTGGCTGATTGATTGACTGGGCGAATGATCAATCGATCGATGCCCTTTGAAGACTTCGGTGACGTAGCAGATTTACACAGTCCCATGAGCTCTCGTTTCCACACATGCTTAAGTATAATTAGCAGGGTTTCAAATCACAAATTATCTACCTGTAGTTCTGCGGGTATAAGCCGGTTTCTTGCAGTTTCTTTGCTCTCGGAAACCAACTTCGTAGAATCTTCTCTCAATTTTGGGCCACATTCCGCAAGCGCTATGTTGGAGTCTTTCGTGCCATTTGGTGGCAAGATAGGGGCTGGCGATACTCCTTTGTTCACATGTGCCAGGTAATAATACATTGGATAATCAACATAGCGAATCAGTCTAATTTGTCGATTTCTTTTCAAGCCGGACTTATCCAGGAAGTAAAATGCGGTGTTCCGGTCCACAAGTACTCTTCCAATTAGTCCCTTACTTAGATGCCACTGCATTTCTTCAAGGCTACTAAACCCTGTGGATTTAAATATTGTAAGACATGCGTTATTTTGCAACTATTAAGAGAGTTTTTGTACACTCATTGACTGGAAGCAAGAGACCATGAGGTAAGAGAACACATCCCCCATACATGGGCTCTTCCAATGATAATCTTTTTCAATCTAATTTTAGCACGTAGTCAAACTGTGAGGCTATTTTAGGAAAGGCACCCGATTGGTCAGTTGTAATGACCTAATGACGTAATGACCGATTGCTGTTCTGTTCTGCTATGAGAAAATGGCATCGGTAGTGGGCATCACGTTTGTAGATGAATCGCAAAACTTTGATTTTGAAAAGAGTAGGAAAAGTTCTCGTCCACG
>OMLO01000171.1_pt1 | contig 35137 bp, 26 predicted proteins | sample 1674811 | NCBI WGS metagenome assembly OMLO01 (sample SAMN06265003, study PRJEB25207) | coral metagenome | isolation source: Coral host | place: Mexico:La Bocana,Puerto Morelos, Mexico | collected 2008-11-13
CTCGAAACGTCAGCTTTATAATTCGTTACGGTGGCCAATTTACATTTTCAACTTAGTTGATATAACCAAATTACCTTAGTATATATCAAGTTTTCTTATTCTTCGTAGTAAAATTGGTTCCGTCATTATCAAAAACTTTTCTTTCTCTTTTACTCTTTTCGTTTTGAATTTATTTACTGATTCAATCGATTTTAAGTTTTTACCGTTTTATTTAATTTTTATCTAAGTGAAACGAATGTTTTTTTTGTTTTTGTTTACAAACGTGGCCGTAATAACTTGGTCGAATCAACGAGGCGTCAGGCGATAAAGCAATGCAATGACCTTAATTACTGATTGATTGGACAGTTCTTTATCTGTATCTGTATTCATCGACTACCTCTTCTTCGCGTACCCGATCTTCTATTCATTTGCTTGTCAAAATCTGCAGAAAATTTTACAGCTAAGAGAAAACACGCTGTTTAGATAGATTTCCCGCGCATGTTAGTTCCACGTTTTTCAAGACAACAAAAAAAAAACGGAAATTGTCAATCATCCTTTAGGAAAAAAATGAGCGCGCGCTTGCGAACACCGATGCATAAGTTCTCTTTATGACGCCATTTTTTGTTCGGACTGAATCGCAAAACAAGTTCACCCGTTTCGTATTAACGCAAAGATAAAAGTTGTTGCCGAAGCATAAAACCGTTGTTAAACTTGCTTTTTATCCTAACTTTGGTCAGGAACCTTATCTGCTTCAGGAAATACCGAAGGAGGGTAAGAATGTAAGAATACAATATTAAAGGTAGGTAAGTATTTTTAATCATTATCTAGTGATAAAAGACAAAAATTATTTTCCCGTTCTTCTCTTTTTTTGACATTGTTACTCGCTTAACATTACACTTCTTTCACAAAAACCAGTATATGACACTAAGCCTTGCAGACATACCATGGAAAACTAACTGAACAACAAAGCAAACAAAAAAACATACCATTCTAGCTACTCATGTTCAGATAAGAGTTCAGCCCGTGCGCCTATTTGGTGACTAGAAAATAGGCAAAAAGGGGTTAAAAGCGTTCTCTCGTAAAGTTGTTTAAATTTATGAGCTTTCAACAGTCAGTCTGCTATCTTCGACGGACAAAAATGAAGACCGTCGAAGGCAGCAGACTGGCTGTTGAAAGCTCATAAGTTTAAACAACTTAACCAGAGAACGCATTTTACCCCTTTTTACAATGAATCCTGGTATCGGATCTTCAATATTTTTAGAACATATGCCTTTGAGTCATTCACATTAGTTGCGTAGTAACGATACTTGAAAACGGAGCCGCTTAAGGTAAGGATACACGTGAATTTAAGTGAAATTTAACGAAATTTAAGGAAGGGTTAAGAAGAACAAAAAAACAAGTTGCAACACCACCACACAGTTGAACGCCCCGGATAGGGCACGCCAGGTTGGTGGGCAACTGTTTGGTGTACGTTTATCAATTTTAACTTTAAATTTTAATTTTAAAACAACATCAAATCAACAAAATTTCCTATTTCATCAATTTTACTTTGAGAAAAACTATCCCCCCAAAATCACCAAAGTTGCAAAACAGCCCGAAATGTAGATATGTGTGACGAGGAGAGATTTTTGATGGTGGGAGGGACGAGGTTGAGCAATTACTTCCCCCAAAAAAGAAATCAAAGCTCAGCAGAAACAGCTAAGGAAGAAATCGTGCGAGGGGAGCCCATGATGTGTGGGGGTAAATCGGGCACTTTTTCCCCACTATCAAAGTCCTGTTCTTTTATGTTAAAAACATTCTTCCGTAAGCTATGGCCCACCAAAAAATATCATGCACAAGATAAAGGCGAGGAAAACATTTGTTGCTCCCCTCCCCGAAAAAAGCAATGGTGCACCCAATACTAATTAAAGGTACATCCACGAATTATGGACATTTGAGTCATTTTATTACGTTAAACAGAGGGAGCAATTACAAATGACAGGGGCTCAAGCTGAAATGAACACAAGCGAAATTCACGTATGCTTATATAAAGGAGTCCTGTCGAGGAAAAAGAAACCAAAAAAACACTCTCACTAAGAAGCGTTAGCGTTAATTCACGTGTATAGCACACTCTCCACGCACTCCAGCTAACTCATCTGAAAGGAAGCTGACCACAATGTTACGCTTGCCTGCCCTGATGGCTGTGAATGTGGCAGTCCCCTTTGCTTCCTTCTTAGGAGCTACAGGACTTCTGAAAGGTAATGAAACAAAACCATTTTCATTAAATCAGCATATTCAAGTTGATTCACACATCCGTAGCTGATTCTTAATTTTATAGAAAACCGAATCCAAGCGATCTTCACGAGTAGGTGGAGTCCCCATTCCCTCCCACTGCAATCGTCACAAACCCATACAATCACTCCGTTCATCAGAAGTAACAAATTGCACAAAATATATACAAGAAGTACTCTCTAATCACTGCCAACTTGGAGCTGCACTTGCATAGACCTGGCTGGGTAAAGACTGCGAGAATTAAGTATCTTAATTGGCGAATTATCACTTTCCAGGTGTGTATTAATGATTGTGCCCTGTTTTTGATTAGAAAACCAAAATGAATCTGAGTCTTAAGGGGATTTGACTGAATCGAATTTCATGATAGTAGAAGGCCTCTAATGGTTTGGAAACAAGCTCAATTTGTTTGTTACGGGTAACTCTTTGGACACTTACTGGCATTCAATGACTACGGACTTCGGTGACATTCCAGTAGCTTCCAAATGGAATTCTCCCTTCTTCAGGGGTACGGGTAAAGGGTTCTTGAAAGACATTGTTATTTCCACTTTATCATTTTGTTTCACAGTTTTAGGAGATGCCTGAAAGAGAAAATGAATGAATAATCACTATCTGACTGTTCCCCAGTTTATTAAAGTCATCAAACGCCTGACTTGATTAAAATCAAGACTGTTACACACAAAATAAATGAAAGACCAAGACGAACGGGCGAAAATCCTCTTGTAAATTGGCTTAAAAATCCCCTTTGCTGCGCTATACACCAGGTTGAAACCATAATTAAAAGCGAGTTTGAAAAACCTCAAGAGTTCGTTCCCGGGCCGACTTTCGCGAACCATCATAGGCGCTGTATTTGCAAGCAGTTCGCAGGCTGGCAGAAAACAATTTGACATAGGCCAAGCAATGCCAAGAAACTCCGCCCTGAGGACACTTTTCTTAGACTGCTTACCGTAACTACAAGTTTAGGTTTTCGCAGCTCAACGACATCCTGAGTGGCGTAGGATTGACCTGTCTCCAGTACAGTACATTTCACATACAGCTTGATGTTGCCATCTCCCGCCAGCTTACCCATGTAGTCTTTGCCTGCAATCTTTAAAACCACTCTATTATCTGAAACAGGAGGCGTTATAACAAATGTTATTACAATATAATCAAATCATTGGTACAGAAAAATTAATATTCAAAGAAACAAATGAAGTTCCCACATAGGCCTGAATTTTAAGGAGCTAACATCGGGGTTTGATCCAGGCTGGGGTCTAGATCAAGTGGACCTGTATTGAGCCCTACGACCGGGATCATTGTATTGTGCCCTTAGGCAAGACACTTCTCTTTCAACAGCTCTCAACCCACCAAGGTCGGTGTATACATGGCTACTGATAAATGCAACGCTGGGCGGTAGCCCTGGGATGGTCTAGCATCATCGTCAAAAGAAAATCAATGTTGGCGTGGTTTGAGCTTGATATGACCCCTAAGCGAGACCAAAATCAGTGATCTAAACCCCTTATCGAGACGAGAAGCATCGCAACCTTTCCAAATGTTCTCTCCCCTCCCTCCACCCGTGTCATAACTGCACCTGTTCTTGGACTCATATCGAGTGTCTTTATCTCCTTTTTCAATGGCTTTGCTGGAATTCCAGTATAGAACGCCATAACGGAAGTGATGTTGACTTTGACAGTACGCTGATCATTGGATCTGTTGTGCACTACAACGGTGACGTCGAAACTGTCGCCTATGGCAACGTCGTCCAGAACTTCAAGGCTGAATTCAACGTCTTCTCGTTCAGCTTTGTAAATGTCATACTCTTTTCGGGTGCTGAACTTGTAAGCGAACGTAACAGCTTTCCTCTCTTCCGCAGAACCTATCATAAGGCACGAATATAACGAAAAAGAACTGAGTTTTGCATTTATTTGTTTCTAAACAATCTGTTGAGTTGCGTTGGCGGTTACTTGATCAAGTTTATAACGATCATAAAATATCTTTAGAAGTGAGTTTGTACAGTGTACGGACCAGGAACGTCAGCTTAATTCAATCTTTAACCACTTCAACTTGATAAATAGACACAAGAAATTTTTTTGGCAAAGTTTTGAAGCGGAATCATAGATAATAGGCGTGTCCAAGTGTAACAAGTGCGCCTCGTGATCAGGCCACGCTGCTGGCACTCAATATGGAAGAGACACATGGCTTGTTACACTTCTGGAACAAAGTCAGCATAATTTTGACTGTCCGTGTTCAGGTGTTAATATTATAGTCAGAGATTATGTTCTGGTTTCTCTGAGACGAGGTAATCTGTCGATACTGCTGGAGGGCGGGATCCCAATCCTAGGCATTCTATCTTTCCTTGCTTTCCGCGCGTAGTCTGGGAAGGAGTGGCGAGTGCCCCTGGGTGAGTGCCAAGAACTAGGAGAACCTAGGTACCAGGCCTAAGCTAGGTCCCTGTGTTTCGACTAAACATGCTTGCTTTTAACATTGGCTTTTAACAAGTGAATTCGTAAGAGCGGCGTACATTTTGGCGAGGGCATACTCCAAAACTTGGATTATTTTTCATAGAAAGGGATGGCGAGATAACAAGGGAAAGTTGATGTTTAACGCCTGTTCAGTTTGTTGTGGCGCAGCGCGAAAAAAAAGGCGAGCAAAAAACATAGGGGAGAAGAATGGCGAGAGCTTCTCCACTATTTTTTCGCTCGCCATTTTCCGCGCTGTGCCCCAACTTTCTGAACACCTGGAGGAGGTTAACCTTCAATCTGAATTAAGAACACACCAGCATGCGGTTGAAACCACCTAAATTAAATCACGCTTTTTACACGGCGTTGTAAGTCCAAAACTGGCAAAATAAACCACCTGTAATTACATTTGTTTTACCGAGCTACACACACCTTCTTGATATTTGTAGCCATCAGTCACATCCAATCTCGTGGCCGCACCAGGCTCTTTTGTGCTGATAAGTTTGCCAATGCCGTTTGTATCGACGTAGCCAGCCTTCATGGAACCATCATTGTCATCCACGTCCCAATACACGCGGTCACCGTTAACTTCAGCAAATACGAAGCCCGTGTCGTAAGGGAGGTATACCTCTCCGTTCTTGACGGCGTTCACGGAGGCTGGACCGCAGCGGAAAACGCCTGTTGTGAAATATTTTGAGGTTAATATCCAAAATGAAAGGTTATTAGTCCACGTTCGATAAATAATATTCTAGAATGACTCCGAGCCATGTGAGGATATTAGTTGATCTCGCTACCCACGAGGAAATTCGCGAGTGAAATTTCCGACTCTTCACCGATTTCCTCGCGGCCCTGCCACTCGCGTTCACGACTTTGACACCAAAATAGAAGCACTCGCGCGCGAGATCCCGCAGCTTCGCAGACTAGAAGATTATCAGTGATGTAAAAGGTTAAAAATTGATTTCATTTATTGAAGGTGATTGGTTTTATTCAGTAGACTACGCAAATCTATGATCGAATAGTCATTATGGCTTTAAATAATATGACAAATTATTCTCGCATTTTCATTGGCTCCTACTTATGATTTTCACGAAACTTAGTTTATTATAATTTTGAAAGCACCCTGCGCATGCCCTGCACATGATACCACTGGTTGATGATCGCAGTCATAGACACTTAATGCCTAATACCTTCGCTTGTCTCTTGTGGCGTGGCATCATGAGCTTGCCATCCATCGTGACCATCTGGTAAATCAGGACGCTTGAACCATGACTCGTTCCACACGTGAAAGTTCCTGAAATGAGAGACGGGGATCCTTTACTAGTACAGTGATTACCTGGAAATTGTGGCCATCTTCATCAACGCTAGTTTCCTCTTCGTTAATATAAGAAGCCTTTAACTTTGTTCAAAGTACCTCCACGCGAAAATTGTAATTAATTGAGAAACTGCCTACCCGTTCGGTCAGTATTCACGCCGGTCATGTTGTGACTACCTAACTGCCTACCTGATGACTGACTGACTGTCTGATTGACCAGTTGACTGAGTGGCTGAGTGAATTACTTATTTCATAAAATGATCAAATGCACTTTACATCAATAAAACTAATTCTAAAGTCATAGTTATATGATTCTATATATTACTGACTGACTGACAGACACACAGACACAGACATACAGACGGAAAGACAGACAGACAGACTGACTGACTCACTCACTCACTGAGCGACCGATTGTAGATAGATTCTCTGATTTGCAGCAGAGAACTTAGAAAATAGCCGAAAAGTTAATTGCTGAGACTGCAAGACCCCGATCAGATCCTCATGCATTTTTGTCACAATGATCGCTGCCTGTTCACAAGGAAAGGTAATCACGAGAGAATGTTTAGGCTCTTGCTTTTTAAATCCGACTGTAAACAAATGAATTTTAATCTCTCGACAAAGAGCCAAAGGGCGTCGTCTCCTCATGTCAAAACAAATATGGTGTCTTCGATATTACGTTATCTCGTGAGGTTTAGCGGCCCAAATCTATTAAACGACTTACCATATGGAGTCGTTCAGATCATCGAGTGGATTACCCTCCTCGTCAAAGTGAAAATCAATAGTCATGCTTCCGTCCGTGTCGTGAGCTGATTGAAAGTTTGTAACGCTACGAGTTGGTAAGCCCAGAGATCGCAGCACTAAAAGAAAACACAATTAAACGTGTTAAATCAGTGGTGTACATAAATCATGAATGCAATTGAGACATATTGAAATTCCTTTCGATTGGATACTGTTCGGACACATTTTCTTTTGTTGAGCGACTTACATGTTGTTACCAGTCCAGAGAAAACCCAGCATTGCCCATATTTCACGTAAAATTTCTTTTTCCAGAATTTCTCCAGAATAGCAGTACTTCCGGTCCAGGCAGTGGGTGGAGTGCAGTTCTTAGGGTAGGTCTCAGTCCATCGACCAAAAAGAATCCCACCGTCACTGTCATTGTAATTGGCCTTTGAAAAAATGCAGACGAGAATTAAACTTTTACGTGAACTCATAACGCTTTGGTCGGGAGCAAGTTCTTCCTTCAAAACTAAAATTTTAGTATTTTAGGGCTCTGATTACGCATTATATTACTTGAATTGATTTATTAGCTTAATAGAGACCACAGAGAGCAACTCAGTCTCATAATTGGAGTTGAAATAAAGTGTATGTATGTATGTACTTCTCCTGTCCTACAATTAGAGACTAACTAGGCTGGAAGCTAACCCTCAAACAAACAAGATTATAGGCGTCCTCTAAACCATACTAAATATATGAAATAAACTAAAAATGTTAAAATATTTATATTTATTTAGACGATAAATATGTTTTAGTTGTCTTCTTCACGCACTGGTGGGAGTACTCGCACCAGTTGTACCGGGTTTGACTCCGGTCCATAGCCATGTATGGGTTGTTGGAGTTTCTTGTTGGTTTTCGCCTTGCTCCGGAGGTTTTTCTGGCCTTAATACCTCCCCACAAAAATCAACATTTCCAAATTCCGATTTGATTAGGACAGGGGACCCGCATAAAATCCTGCTAAAGCCGGAGTGGCTTCCCTTTTAAATATTGTAATTATTTTGTTTATTTATTCAATCATTCATTCATCCATTCATTTAGTGGACTTTGCCTGCGCATTTTTAACGATACGGAGTTCATTGCAAAACCAGGACAGAACCAATATGCACGGCTAAAGCGTGTCCCATTTATCCTACAGTAAATTGTGCCCCGAATTCTAATTTTTTTTATTGTTCGACTCTCACTCAATGATCCAAGAGAAGATATCCCACCCGAGTCTTCCAATAGTCGATTTTTACCACCGTTCCAATATTAGAATTCTTAAAAGGCGCAGGTTTCATAGTGCTTACCATTGCTGATATGGTTCGTACAATCTGGACGGGACTGGACCTCGCTGTAGTGGAAAGTCCTGCTTTATCAAGCAAGAACAGTGCGGTTTCTAGGGCGACATCTTCAAACTAAGGTATGAGTAGAACACAGTGATCAAACCATACAACTATGCAGTGAAATTATATCAACTTCGAACCAACTGTACCCGGCGGAGAGTTGCCGATGGTACTTAGAAATACATAGAGCGGACAGCCAGCTTTCCACATCTTTTAAAACTAGATTACGCGCGAGCTAGCTATTTACAACGATTCTTTCACCTGGCCAAACTGCCACGGTATTCCTTGGTTCCTTCTGGTGGAACCCACCCAGATGTAACCAAAGTCTGCTAACACGTATTCCTCACGATCAATCTCTTTCTCCATGAACACCGAGTCCTCTGCCATGAATTAAAATAAAACAAAGTGCTAAGAAGTTGCAGAAAGACAGTACTGCAGTCTGTTGAGTTTTTTAGAAAAAAGAGAAACGTCTTTCCCATTCGGTAATACTTCTTTATTCCATGAACAGAAGAGCACTTTTCCGTTGAGTCCCGGAAAACGAAAGCGAAAGTAATCACACTAGCCACTAGCCAATCACAGACATCCATTGAACCAATCAAGACTCGAAGTCAGTTTAGGGCTTACGTCTGATTGGATAAAGAAGTGGCGCGAGTTCGTTAGCCCAATCGTGTAGCGTTGTAATGTAAAACCAATTACTCAAGAGAAAATTGCTCTAAAGACTCATGTTGTGGCTAGGAGTGTTGCAGCACTCCCCCCAGATTAGGATGCTGGTCCATCACAGGACAATTCACCGGTACCCATTTATACTCCGGGATAAAGCGAGGCACTGCGAGAGTAAAAAAGTGTCGCCATGAATATTTGCCATGAACGATGTGTGGTGCAAATGATGAAGGATCCGTTTTACAGATTAGTACTCACGGTGGTAAGGAATAAATCTGATTTTGAATGAATTCTTTGTATGTAAGAAAAGTCAAATCACATGCATTGCCAGAGTTTATAGAGGGACTTTTAAGGCCACGTCCAAGCCCGCTTCATTCTGAAGGAGTAGATGTCGAGGCCCAGATGAAGAGACACTTTGCCCCCAGCTATTTTGTTACGCATGTAGGACAACACATAAACTTCACTTCCCCGCAACAAACGTAACCTTTATTTGTCGCAAGTATCTTACCTTTGCACCAGGCATTGAATAGGACGCAGACTGTATCGTCGTCTTTATATCGAAACACTATTTTTTTTCCTGCTGCATTCGTCATCTTGGTTTCCACGAATACTTCATACTGTCCAATCAGAGCTTTGGCAGAAGGCATGACCACCAGATGCATGGTGTTACCGCTGATCTGCTTAATCTTCATTCCCCATTTAGCAGGGGTCAGGGCGTCACTAAGGAGGACTCGTACAATTGAACCCTTGCTTTCTTGAGGACGACTGCCTGAAATTGTGAGGATTAAACTAAATTGGTTAAAATATGAAGCAGAGTTGTAAATGTATGTAACTTTTACTTTTGTTCGTAATTTGACCAATCGGCGGCGACTCTGGTGAAGTTTCGCACAAAATGTCTTGATCTGCTGTGAACGGTTGCCATCTGAAGGAGACGGCCTGGCCGGGTACGCAGTTAGGTCGCCCGACTTGAAAAGTTAAGAGCAGTTCTGACGACTTACTGGTGTGGTTTGACTATAGACCAGAGTTCCACTTCTGGGCTACACTTCAAACTTGCTAACTGATTTGCCTCCTGCCAGTTGAGGTGTTTAACCTCGTTGCATTCATTCTACTTGAATTATATGCTCCTAAAATTCAATTACTCAGCCCCAACAACTGGCTAAGAAAACACTGACCGATGGTAAATTAAGTCATTTATTTGATTTAAATTATAACCAGAGAGGGACAGACGTTCCAACCTTTCATCAAGGAAATATTTTTAAGGCTGGTTTTCACTGACGATAGAGTCGCAGTCGGACGGTCGCAGTCGGATTCGTAAGAGCGCTTATGACCAAGTGAAAATCGAAAATCGGAGTCATAAGCGGAGTCATAAGCTCGACGGAATCGGAGTCGAAAGAATCAGAACGTTTCCATTTCTTCCGATTTCGTTTACGACTCCGTCGCTTATGATCCAGTGAAAACTAGATTGTTGGAGTCGTAATCAGAAGCGGAAGAACCAACAAATCACAAGACCCGGAATCAAGCATTGTGATTGGTTTATTCTTCCGCTTTTGCTTCCCACTCCGACAATCTAGTTTTCGCTTGATAGTAAGCGACAGAGTCATAAGCAGAATCGATGTTCTGCTTCCGACTCCGTTGGTTTGATTTTCACTAGATCATATGGTTGTACCTTTCTAATTACGACTCCGACTACGACTCCGTCGCTAGTGACAACCAGCCTTTTAAAAAATTTTACTTCATCTCTTGTATAACTTAACTGCCAACCTGTGACAAACTGCAGTATAATGACGTCATTATCGGGCTGGTACTCTCGGTTGAACGTCACAGTGACGTCAAACGTCTGGCCTCTCCTGATGATCAGCTGTTGTACCTCATAGTCATCTGTTTTGTGAGCCTTCCTATTCTCCGTTATATGAAAGTCCACTTGCTCCGGCTTCAACTGTGATGCTAAAAAACGACGTAACAGTTACCGCGACCGACAAAGAGAGTGAAGCAGACGTAAGAAGAGAGGAAGGGCGAGCGAGAGCGGAGATAGAAGAAGGATAGAGGCGTGGGAGTTTTTCGCTTCCCTACCACTTACCAGTGTACATCTGCATCGAAGACTAAGAAATAGTGTCCTTAGCAGACTAAAAAATAGTGTCCTTACCACTCTGCATTCTAATTCATTTTCAGGCTAACGGAAGCTCAACAAAGACTTATCTACGGACAATTACCTCCACACTTCCATGGTCGGATCCTGAGCACGAGTATCAATTAAAGTAAAAAAAAGTCTTACACCAAGACATTTTACGGAACGTTAAGGGAAAATACTATTTTTTCGCTGAATCTATTTACCTAGGTCTCAGTTGAACAGTGTACGCGATAAGCAAAAATTAAAGAACTTCATTTCCAATGGTTGTTGTTTTTTTCATAAAATATCTTTTTGAACTAAGAATAAAAAGGAACACGCGATTTTTGCGCAGTTTTTACCTCCCTTACCACCAGTTAGTTGTTTTTGCTACAAACACCAATTGCCTCATCGCACTAATTGACTGACAAGTGGTGGTGACTGAACAGAAGAGGCTTGTCAGAAAATCTTGTGCACTGAACAATTCCTTACCCTGTGGTTTCTTCTTGTCGATCTTCAAAGCTTTGTTCAGAGCTTTAAACTTGTCGTCGCTAAGAACGTGAGTCCTTCCTTCCAGCCCCTCGCCCATCTTTGCTTTTGCAAGGCTTCTTGAGTCACTTAAGGAAAACAAGAACAGTATTCTTTAGAAATAACAAGGTCGTTCAGGCAAGAACAACTTTATACGATTTAGTATGCATCACTCAGTGTTACGTCGATATCGTTACGACGTCTAATCTTAATGCAAAGAAAAGGAGAGAAGCAAACAACCACCGCTTACTGCGAATCATGAAGTTGGTCATGGGCTGTCCTCCGTCGCTTGGGTCTGTAAAAATAAAAAGGCCATGGAAATTTGAAAACGCAGTAATCACTAGTCATGAATTGATTCGAGGAAAATTCGGACAGGGAAAGCACATGATAATCGCGACGTCATCATCTTCGAAAAGCTCCATTTTCAAAATAATGTTCTCCGTCCCCAGTAAAACGCAGAGCTGGTGTGCTCATATTCCTCCGGTTTGAGGAGAGTTTTCGGAAAGCTCCGTTACTTGGACTATCCAAACCGCAGAAATAAAGCTGTTTTTTCAAACTTTTTTATTGTAATGTGGACGGCAAAGAGGGGTCGTATATAGTTTGCTTTCGGGCTAGCGGTACATTTTTCCATTTAGAACAAAAATTTCGAGCGAGTACAGGACTTTAGGTTAAAATATAATTCGTTTTGGCATCTGGATGAGTAACATTGGTATCATCTAAACAGCACCCCCATCCCACACCCTGTAGAATTCCTGGTTTTTAGGTGACATCATCATAGTTCAAAATAAACATTTATCAAAACCTCTGAAGATTTAGTTTTATTAGATGTAAGACCCTCTTATAACTTGACAGGGTTTCCTCATTATGTAATAGAGCACATTTCAATTTCCTCGTTGCGCGTTGCGTGACATGAAAATGACGAGTAGGTCAAAAGATGAATTATTGTTCGAGTTTTGCATGTTTTGGAGCTCTAGAGTAATACCTTTCGCCGTTCGTTGGCAAAACTCAGTGACGGATATTTCTGTTTACGGTCATGTTGATGCCCCTACGAAGGGCACCAACATAGCGTCTCCATACAAAGCTTTATTATCTGACCGAATCTCGCGCTGTGATTGGCTACCAGATCTTGCCCGCTCGGGATACGGGCTTTGTCGCGCAAGGAAAATTTACCATGTTTTGGTGTTTTATCCCGTATAATAAATCTTTTATTGACCAAGCTTGTTCGGTCAAGATGGCTAGATATTGGCCTCGTTCTTTTTCGGCGTGTTTATGGACCGAGACGACGTCTCGGTCCATAAACACGTCAAAAACGAACTTGGCCAGCAACCAGCCGTCTTGATCCAACCAGCTTGGCCAATAACGCACATTTAAGAATTGGGGTGAAACACTTTTCCATGTAAAGTGCGAATGACTAACCGCACGGATCTTAATCTTGGCGAAGTTTTTTTTATATTATATCAATTATCTTTCATATTCCAGCTTCTTGACTTTATTGAATGGTTACGATTTTTACTTTTTGATGGCGCGAAACTGAAAACCAGCCATAGAATAGGCGGCAGGAAACAATCAGTCATTACGCCGTTATTACGTTCCTGTACGTTTCTCTAGTTAGTAACCGGTCATTGTAAAACGTAGACTGCAGACTGAGGGTAAAATGAAGACTGCCGGACTGCAGACCAGAGGTAAAATGCAGACTGCGGGTAAAATAAAATATCAATAATAAAAAACACAAAGATCAAATCCGGATCAATTGAAGACTGGGAAGTGTTCAGGTTTCGCTAAAAGCAAGCCTGCGGCCCAGCGGCCCGCGGCCCGCGGCGTTCGTGGTGGCTCCGGACATACATTGGTGTGAGATCATATATGGTAAAAGTTTACATAAAAGAACGAATCAACGATGAAACCACTATATGCGCGGGGGGGGGGGTCACCGGTAACACCGCGTATCTAGGCCGTCGGTCCAGAGGCCTGGTGGTCAGTCCTGATTTTCACAGTTTTTTTCACCGGAAGCAACATCTTCTAGTAGATGCCAGTACTAATTGGTGTTTGGATACTAGTTACCAGTCGACAACGGTAAGTGGCAGCCATCTTGAAGTGGGCGTAAAAAAAAAAATTCCCGGGTCAAGGGTCCGGCAGTTTGCAGTCTGTGTTTTACAATGACCGATTGTAATCAGTGCAAAATTTGTAAATCATGTGCAAATAATTTCATAAAATTGGAAAAATCTTTGAGGTCATATTCTGTACAACTTAGCTAAGCACTTATTAGTTACGTATACTAGTAAAGGTGAACGACGGTTCATCGAAGAAAACCAAGGTTGACAAATGTTAAGCGTGGAATTATTGAATATTCAAATAATGAAGGCGCGACAGGGGCGCGTTGGTAAACAGTCACGCATATTTCCGACGAACAACATTACCTTCAAACTTTCACTGAAGGCGAAAAAAGAACACACCAAAACAGAAAATAAAGAGGGATGATTACGGCTGGGAAGATTAACAGCTCCCACAACGGATTATTTATAACACACTCGACTCCTGAAAAGATCGCGACATAAGCGTGACAACAGAAATTAATCTCGATAAGTTTGTTTCTCTGATTACTGTGGGAAATGTGCTCTCTTGTATTCACCCTTGTATACAAGATGTTAGTAAACTGAACCATTGTAACACGAACGATCGTTCAGCGAAGGAAATCAGTGCTTTTAAACTCCTCTTTTCAGATCGAAGATTCCAGTGAACTGGAATATTCAAAATGAAAGTTTGTAATCATATCTGCGTGAACAGCCACACTTCGGCGATGGATTTGCACGCAAGCAGAATTATTGAACTCGGCGAGTTAATGGCTCTTGAAATCTCTATATATTAAATCGATTAGATTAAGATTGCGATAAAGTCAAAAGCTTGTGGTTTGTTGTCCTAAAACTCAATATCTATAAAACTGTAGCTCCAGGAAATCTACTAACTCTTCAAAGCTAAAACTACAACCGGAAGGAGATATCACCGTTGGAATTAAAGATGTCTAGAGATTTTTAAAACTTCCACTCGTGTCCTGTTCACCTATAATTAAGACCTTTCAAAGTTTATGCTCATTTTCGGGAATTTAATTATTACAAGCAATTGGGAAATTCAAATGAAGGCACGACTTCTTGCGTGCTGTGCTAGGCGGCCTGATTGAGCTCCGTACGGTTTTCAATCGGCTAGAGATCGAATCAGAAACAAAACTTAAAAACAACAGGGAGAAACTGAGATGGCACAGCTCAACAAGTTCATCATTAAACATTGCAGTGCATATACTTACTCAGGGCTGCCCGCTGAAGCACCACTAGATCTTGATCTGGCTGTGCTGCCTGATGACGAAGCACCTCGACTTCTTGTTCGCGGCATTTTCAGTCCAGTTCACACTATTAACGATCGACAAAACCTTTTCCTAAGGCAGTGCTGAGACACTACACACTATGATGTGGACGCCCAACAATGCGGACGTGAGGGCAAATCTGTTTATAACATAATAATCATACTAAAACAATATTCTCGAAAATGATTGGTTGTCATCAGGCAAAAACTGTTTTAGAATACCATTAAAAGACTATGTCGTGTTGAGTGGCGTAAAGCCAGAGTAATCCCTCTGGCCAATCACAAAGGACAAAAACAAAGAAAACCCAATAAACTTATCAAAACGAAGCGCGGGAAACACACTCTGGCGGGTTACGGATGATTTGTTTTCAATTTTGATTTGCATGACGAAGTGGCATGAGCTCATATCACGCATCTGTATATATCTCATGCTGCTATACACGGGTGTACAATACGTGTTTGCTTAGGTATGTTTACGGAATAATGGCTCTCTAGTCTCTTAGCTTCTCACACTCCCGAAGAACCTCTATACCCACGCACTGCTAATGCCGTGTACTACTTATTTAATCCTCTTCATCCCCTGTGGGACATGTGGGACATAAAGCAACAACAATCCCTCTCTATTTATCCCTATTTTGTGCGACATATAGTGTCTCGCCTTAAGTGAGTTTTACCTCACTGAGCTCCACCAAGAAAGTTCGGCGCCAGGTGGATTCAGGCCGTCATATCGCCGCTTGCTTTAATTCATGCCGAATGTAAAACAAGAGAGTCGTATATTCTAGAAACCGCAGCCATATTTAGCACAATATACCTACGAAACCGCAAACCGCTTTTAATTCTTTTCGCGATATGTGTTACATGTAGCTCAATGATTGTAGTTCTCCTCACAAAGACCAAAATATTTTAAGAACAGAACAAAGTGTTGATACCTCCATTGATTCCAGCCAACAAAGACTTTTGACGTCTAATGTTAGTTGTTAACGAACACAAACTGATAATAATAAAGTATTATCGTTTGTCTCACGAAGTAGTCACTTAGGACATATATCGCGAGGTTTCGACTGCATACTGCTAGTCTTCATCAGGCGATGAGGTCGACTAGTTACGCGAAACCTTATAAAGCACCATGCTCTGCGTACGACTCATGATCATGATAGCATAGTGCTTTGTAAGGTTTTGCGCAACCAGTCGACCTCATCGCCTGAACTAGCAGTATGCAGTCGAAACGTCGCGATATACATCCTAAGTACATCGTGAGACAAACTGGATAACACTTTATTTGTTATCACTATTATCACGATGAACAACAGCAATCTTTTTCATGACGTTAACACAAAGATTTGTCGAAATGTTTATAACAAAGCGTTAAAGTACAAGTTTTGAGGGCTCTTTTTAAGCTTCTTAAGTCTGTTAAAATGACCGCCACAAACCAAGCTAAAAATACCTCCTTATAGTAGTTTCCCGCCACCGCGCGATAAAATTTTGTTTAAAAACCGCCTGTACCCGCATACCAGCACTCAAAATTGGCTTACAGTTTAAACAAGGATGAAGATTGCTTTTAATAATATTATGATGCCAACCTTTCTGTAAATTTCGATCGCCCGTCAAATGGAAAAGTCACCACTTTGAGCTAGAAGGAGTGAAATTTGCCATTCCATTTTGGCAACCGGTTCGTTATCCTCATTCTTTTCAGAAGAGTTTCACATATTTGAGGGATTGGGGAATATATTAAGCTATAAGTTAATTTTCGTAGCCAACAAGCATTTACGTTACCGTGCGTAAAGTTGACGTAACATTATGACTAGGAGTAGTCCCTCTAGAACCAATTTTAACTCGCGTCAAGATCGAGGGACTAAGCTGCTACTCGTAGTCTAACGTAAAGTGGCGTATAAGGACCTTGAAGCCGAGAATTTGAAGCTTAGTGCGAACTTTCAGTCTCTTAAGTAACACCTGTTTGCCCCTTATACAATCTGGAGAGAGCCGAATGCATCTGTCAATGATGATAAAAGGGAGTTAAAACTGATAAAAAAGATTCAACAAAACGCCTCAAGTTTTCGACTGTTCTGAGCCTGAATCTTCAGGGCGAAACTGAATGAAAATGACTATCCTCAGAGAGCTATCATGATAGTAGCTATCATTAATGTGGGAATAAACCTGCGAGCAGGCTCCCGTGCCCCAGGCCATTTAGCGCGAAATGCGGAAGAATTCCGCAAGAGAATTCAAGGTGAGTGGAAATCGCGAGCGAAGCGAGTGGGAAGCAGGTGTCCTCCGGTGGGACGGGCGCGGGTTCCCTTCCTGAACAGCGGCTGGTAGTCGAGCCTAAGTAATAATAACTTTCATGGTTTAGTTTTGTATCAGTCAAGGAACATTTATTTGTTTTTTTTTATGTAAAAATTGACTGAACTGCAGAACCTTATTCACAGCTGAACCATTTTCTCCCCATTTGCAGCTCTGTGCCCCATTGTTCATGCCAGCTGATACCAGTCAAACTACTATATTCAGGAGATCATTTAGTTCTGCTTGTGTTGAACAATACTTTTTTAAAAGAGCCATTCATTTGCAAATCATACTCATACGAGAGGACAAAAATAAAAAGATTTAAATCTCAAGTTACACACGCCAGTTAGATTTTGTACATTCACGTTTTTATTTAATTTACATTTTTCTCTTTGTTCCAAACGAACAAAATTGTGACTGAGTTGTAATAGATTTAAGAATAACAACTCGCATGGATTTTTTCAGCTATAGGCGACAACATGAAGGCCTGGTTCAAACTAGCGACATAACCGCTTGTGTCGGTATGAGAACATAGACATAGACAGACGGAAAAAAATCAGTTTTTCTTTATGTCGTCATGTTCAGGATGTTTTGTTGCTACTAGGTCAGGACGTTCACACGCTGCCGACATAACGACATTACCTCTTTCTCTAGCCTGCGTAGCAGTCTTTTCCGTTTCCGGGGTCTTAGCGGGAGAAAGCGAGAGCCAAGGGGAGGTCAGCGCGAAAGCATGGGGCGAGAGCAGAAAGAGGAACGGGGAGCACTAATTTTTTATCACCTCTGTTCCTGAGCCCTCGCGCGACTCCCGCTTTCCTGAAAGGAAACGGAAAAGACTGCTACGCAGGCTACTCTTTCTCATATATGTCATTGTGTCGCTATTGTGAACTAGCTACGCTTTATAGTTAAAATTTAAAAAGCTGACGTTTCGAGCGTTAGCCCTTCGTCATTCGTTCTGACGAAGGGCTAACTCTCGAAACGCCAGCTTTTCAACTCGTTACGGTGGCCAATCTACATTATTTTCAACTTAGTTGATATAACCATATTTCTTCGTAACTGACACGTGTTACATAGGAGGTTAGATATATGTATGGGTTATTGACCAAGCGTGAGTCAGGCGCGTAGTCACTCTTCCCACCCAGGGGAAAAGCCCTGGAAACGAGGTTGCCACTCCGCACCTTTCACATGGAGAAAACTCACCCCACCGAAGCCGGTTATCCGGACTGGCTGACCGGGTAATCCGCCATGGTGGGGTACCCCACCTAACATGTGAACGAGATGAAGAAAAATGATTGTATGGATAGATTGAATACCCCACTTAGTCGGACCGCAGGTCCTCGCCTGCCCGAAGTCCCCCACTTCCATGTGAACAGGCCCTTAAGATAATCTCATACAACAACTGAACTGGCCCATAGTATTCGATTAACTAGTTTAATGCCGTCTCGGAGGGAAGGAAACACTGGTGAAGCGCAAGACGCAAGAAATAATGTAGACTAGCGACGAACCTGAGATACTTACCAGTTGAAAAATAAATAACCTTACTGGCTTTTGTAAAACTGGTGAAAATAATTACAGTAACAGAGGGGTCTCTCGGTCATTGAGTCCTGCTTCAGGGGTCGAGTAAGAGAGAACCCTGAGAACTAGGTAGTCATATGCATATTCAATTTTTTCTCTATAATTTTTTTAGGTCTGCGGGCTCGCTTCATTTACTGGTGAAATAAAGAAATTTAAAGTGAAATATTTACCGCTACATTTAGCCAAAGCGCGTGTGGAGGTCAGTGAAATTACTTAGTTTTTTAAGCATCAGTTACAATATACTGTCGGACTGGAAAAAAGTGAGTCAGAAAACGGTTGGTAGCTAGACCGTGCCTCAGATACAAGACAACCATTATTAAACTAACCTCAATAGAACTTGTTGTTTAAAATGCTATAAGAGTTAGTTCCACCGTCGTATCCCCAATAACGTACGTGGAAAATAAACGAGAAGAGGCGGTCGAGGCGGTCGAGACGGTTGATTTCAGTACTTTTTTCTTGCTTGCACACCGACTCGAATGACGAATCGCTCAACTATGAACTAAACAGGTAATTGCAGGCTACCGTTGACCTTCGCGGGTGGTTTGCGTATGTGAATTTAGTCTCAACCAAACGAAAGTGTTTACTGTAAATGCAAACTTATACTGAACAGTTATGCAATATTTTCATGTAGCCCGTAACCGCTCGAAAATCGTGGCTCCCAAAATATTTAAAAATATCACCCGTTTGGACGAACCCATCGGGTTGTTCGACTGGACTGCGGCCTCACAACTACGTGAGGGGTTTCCTTATTTTAGCGGTTGCTTCAGGATTTCCCTGTTAGATTTGGCTGCCAGAAGTCGACGAAAATTCCATACAGCCAACAGAAAGCACAGTGGAACAGACCAGGTCTATGTAGCATAATGGGGGATTGGCCCAATAGCTGCCTATACAGCATGAATGCTCTCAAAGATTCAATCCTTATAAAGATCTATAGCTAAATATAAAGCTAGTATTTCCTCTCCTTTCCCCGCTCTATTAATTAACGTGTACACCTGACATTTCTCATTAACGTTTACTGTTTGCCAGGAAAAATTAAGCGTAGTCCCTCTACTTCTGTCTGCTCGTGACATTGCAGATGATCAATTATGGATACATTCTGTCGCCAAAAAAATCAAATGAACTTGTAAAAATTCGAACAGTAAGCCTGGGAAGTGATAAATCGATCATGGTTACATGTTCCGCCGGAAACCGACTTGATATACACAGTTGGATGCTATATTCAGCCCAATGTTGCTTCTACCAGACGCGGTTTAATCAGGATAGACACTGAAGGGGAGCGATCACAGCCTGGTTACTGATTTAAAACTATAAAATGTTTTCTTCCTTACGACTAATTTCACGACAGAATCAAAAATTTAATTGATTTAATTTGCCATATGTATTTTATATCTACATACCATGGTGTGAAGATAATTGCTAAATATTAAAAATACCGTCCTTATTTCTTTGTTAGTGTATATTGCGGAAGTAAATTTGAATTAGAAAGCCGAACTAATCGAAATCAGTAGTTTTTTTGTGTGTATACCAAACTTTGTTTCCCGTTTCTCTGGGCAATTCAAGGCAGTATTTATATTTTTCTTTAATTTTTTGGAATTCAATTTCGATCGGTCCTTGTGATCGCCTCGAAATCCAGTCATTCTCTAGACATTTTGAACGTAAACAAATAAGTATTGGCAATTACCGGCTTGTTTTCTATCATGGTTCTTTACTTTTTATTAGAAAAAGAAAATTTAATTTATTTCGTGAACAAAATTCTGGGAGTGCGAAGGCAGCTGCTAATTCGTTGCCTGGCAACAAAATTTGAAAACGAGGCTAGAGTCAGATTACACAATCGCGAGGCATGACGGGTATGTGCGAAGCTTGGAATGAAAATGGCGGCTAGTGATGTTGTAGTGAATCATGAAAATGAAACAAGCGATAAAAAGACTAGTGATAGTTCCGTTAAAGTGATATGTCTAGGAGACAGTGCTGTAGGAAAATCCAAGTAAGTCAGTCCCGTGTGATTTGTTATGTTGCTTTGATTTGTTCTTGCTGCAGCGTTGGAAACTGCGGCGTCAAAGAAACCGGCTAATTTTGTGTATTTTTTCCTTAAATAGATTAGTTGAAAGATTTCTCATGGACGGATAGTATCCTTTACGATTTTCTTTTTGGTATAAGCCTCCAACAATTTACACCAATAACATTTGTTGAGAATTTGGCAGAGATGTTTTGATTTGTTTAAGTGGCTGCGGATTATTGGGTAGTGTACAGGTTTACGGAAGCTAGCGCTTGCTTGCTACAGTAGTATATACAAGCTTGTGAGGTTTTATCCATGCCAGCTTGCGTCTGGAATGAGATTTCACTCAATTTTACATACTGTTGAAGTTCTTCGGGAGATCGTGAGTACTTTAACATTTAGTCTCGGGCTTCTATCCATCGCTATACCTTTATGAAGCTTCTTTGCACTAACTTAAATTGCAATCAACATGCGTGACCCTTTTCGACACCTCGCGTCATTTACTTTCTGTTTTAACAATATCACGGAATACTCTCTTACATGTGCCATCTTAGGGCATAAGGTGTCGTATGCTTTCCAGAGGATTTGTAGAATGTTCACCAAGCGCATGGAGCGGTTCTATCAATTTTACGCATTTTATCATTTTGTTCAACTGTATACTTAATCAAGTACATGCAGGTGTCTATATGGTTCTTTTGGGTCTGGAAAAAACTTGTCTATTAAATTTTCACCCAACCCAATTCTGTTATTGTACTGGCCATGAATGTTAGCGATGTATGAGAAGAGAAAAAAAAGGACTGCAACTTGTCAGAAATCTGCATCATCATATGAAAAGTTCCAAAAAATGAGACTTACTCAGATATTCCATGGAGCCATATTATTTTGCTTATCTTGAATTTGAATGATTGCAAAAAAGGATTGCAAAAAGATGATCAGATCTCTAGTCCTTATACTAACTGCTTGGAACATTTTCTGAGGAAATCTGCAGACTTTTCTTAGAAAATATCTTCACTTTTTTTCACAAGTAAATTTTGTTTTTACAGTCACAGATTGTTCTTGCCTCATAGAAGCAGGGTTCATATATAGTCTGGAATTCTTTGAAAAGTACATGGATAGATATCTTCCAGGACTGTAAAAACTAGTTTGTTCAGTAAAATCTTGAAAAAAATGAAATACTCGCAAGCTTTTTCTAAGGTGTGTTTGTTATATGATACCCAAAATATTGTGTCTTCATTTTCATTGCAGTGACTGTTGCCTCATAGGGCATCATGGTTGCAATTTAGTTCTTCTTTTGACAACCTTTGTGTGAATCAATAATCATATTTCTCAGATCATGAAAGTGGGGAAAGGACTTGTAACCTGAATCTGGAAAAAAGACAATGGTCGTAAGAAAGAGTATATACATTGTTGAATCTGGCTTGCAAAAATGTATGTACATGTATATATAGAAATTCTTGCAAAATCATCACCCTGACTAAGACTAGCATTAACTATAAAAAAAATTATTTGGATTTGTAACCACTAATGTTGTATGAAGTACATATACGTAGTCAGTTAAGAATTTAAAGACGCATGTAGTTCCTTGATAAAACCCACAGTAAACCACAGCAACTCTCTACTTATGCACTGACGCTCTTTCAGTACAAGACACGTGTTGAGGGAACAGATGTTCGAGTTGGTAAGTAGATCAATGCATACATGTATATGCAGTCAACATAGGGGAAAAGAAATTTTGTAAGCAAATATTGTGCAAAGGAGTTTGGTGAAAGTCGTGTTTTAATACGTTCATGCCCTTGACATTCAGCAGGTTTTCTGATCATGTTCGAAATGACAATACATGTTGATTGTTGCTTTTGGAAGACTTAAAAAAGCAGGGCTCTCTTCTGCATCACTCACTATTTTTATTTCAAAATATCAGGCCTGTTTTTCATTCAGGTGTTGGCTGATGTCATTTAAGTGACTGAATGTAGTGTACACGTACATGAAACAACTCCTTCAGGACATGTTTGTACCCTCTATTTGATTGCTAGGCTTTCTGAAAAGACGAGAAATGGGTTTGCTCTGCACGTAGTTCCAAGCCAGTAGTAATACAAATGTGTCATTAACTTTAGAGCTACATGTATTGCATGACATATACCTAAACAAATATAGTAATTTTAGTGTTTTGAACTGAATCAGTGGCGAGGAGTAATTTAATGAGAACAAAAATAATCACTCTCGTAGTCAGTCACAAAAGAAACAGATATTCCAGTGAACCAATCAAGAATCAAAACAAATACATGAAGCCACTGTGCAAACTAAATTGAAATGTGTATGACGTACATATACATGTATACATGATTGGTTTTGGTTTTACTTCAATTGAGTGACAGTGTCACATTTTATTAACACAAATCCTGCAGTGTACATGTACTAATGCAGAACCAAGGCAAATGTAAAATCCTTTGGACAGTCAAGCCAAAACACAAAATGCTCTTTACTCTGAAATCTGTATTTTATTTGTATATCAAGTGTAATATACAGTTTTTATTATTTTTATTATAATTATTATAATACACAGTTTTTATTGGCAATTTTTATTCTCATGTTGATAACTTTGTAAACTTAGTGCAAGAGTGTATGAGTCCTGAAAGCATGCCTAAACTGTCAATAAATAATCCTTGTTTATTTTTTCCACAAATGTTCATGTACCTTTTAACCACATTACTGACTGCAGTTGGTTGCTAGTAAGGGTGAAAATTATAACTTACACTGGTTTTAAATATATTCTGTAGTGAAAGGCCTCACCTGGTATTTTGAATAATTAATGTTGTTTCAATTTGATTTATTTATATATTCAATAAGTGAGTGAATAATTTTAGAGCACACAACATGACTTAGTAATAAACATAATAATTAATAAACTAGAATTCATGAAGCAATTCTATGTTGTGGAAGTTGCATGAGAATAACAGTTAAGTTGTTAACTGTGCCTAAGAGTGATCAATGTACATGTACTGTAGTCTAATTTCTCATTATCAAAAATGCAGGAGGCAAGAATACGCAAAACTATCAACCAGATGTCACTGACAAATGAATCAGTAAAATACTTTATGCCAATAATAATTATTGGAAATGAACTTGCCATATGATAGTTCTACTAACATTGTATTGTTTAGGAGAAGTTAAATTGTTTTTTTTTATCAATGTTGCTGAGGATTACAGTGTATACTGCTGAGGAAATGTGAAATTGTTTATAATTAAAAGTGATGCCTTTGTTTTTAAAATTTGGTAAAAACCAATGGGTGAAGGTTTTTAACTCATTATCTGTAGAACTCTACTTGAATTTGCATCCTGCTGTCTGACAAACATGTACGTTAATATTATTGAACATTTCATAGGGCAGCTGGAAATATATTATCAGTAGTAACACTTATCTTGTTCTTTTGAAGTTAAGATGCTTATGTTAATTAATGTATCTGCGTGTGCAAGCCATGGTGCTACGGATGTGGTGTCTTCTTAAATAATATCTGTTATCTGAGTCAGTTAATTGAAGAAGATTCTAGAATCTTTTGCTTTTATTTCTTGCTCTACGTACACCGTAGTAGCAATGAAATATTTGGCATTTGCATGTGAAATTGTTTTTGCAGTATTTAATTTGTTCATGTTTACAAGATTGTAGTTCCATGTTGTTTATTAAAGTCACTTCAATGTGTTACAAGTGCTATACTGAATGTCATTCTTAACTGTTGCTGGAAAGCTAGTTTTTGTGTGTAAAAAAGATATATTTTTCTCTCTAGATGCCAGTTTGAGCAATTCAAAAATTGTCCTTTATTTATATTCTATTTCTTCACGAAGAGGTTATTTTAAAGATGACAGTACTGCTGTTTGAAATTTACATGCATGTACATGTAGTTAATAGTACACATGGGGGACATTTTCTTCAGCATTGACGTAAAACAAAAATTATACAATTGAACCTTTAGCAGCCACCTATTTAGCCCTAGGCCTCCCCTTATTTGGACTCCCCTTATCAAGTTATCACAATCCTGAAATTATAGTCAGTGAAATACATCCCATTGAACAACCTCCTCTATTAAATGGACACCGCAGCCTTTGGGTCATTCCAGTGTCTTTACTCCAGTCTATTTAAACGGCCACCCAAAATTTAATAGTTAACTCTGTTTTGGAATAGGCGATGGCAGGTAAGAGTGTGAAACTGAAAAAAACATTCAAATGCATGTTTGTATCTTGATTGTCGTTATATGACTCCATGTTCACCTCGAAATTAATCCGATGGTAAAAGTATTTAAGGTACACTGTCCAACCTCTATAACTATTAAGGGACCACCTTCCATTTCCTTAAGGGTAGCCCTTTAATTTAAATAGGGGTGAGACTGTAACCTCATAGCCATGAGAAAATAGTACTTGCAATGACTTTATATTTCTTTCATCTTTTCTTCCTCCCTTCCTATATGGAAGTCACTGCCTACAACATTTGCCATGATCATTGTTCCAATTGTTTAATTTGTTTCAGACTTTTGGGATACAGCAGGTCAAGAGAGATTTAGCAGCATGCATCCATCTTATTACCATCAAGCACATTCTTGTTTACTAGTAAGTACTGTTTCAACACACTCATTTACATGTACATTATATATGAAATGAAGAAGGGACCATTACGGTTATAATGGAAATTTAAGCAACTGCAAGTTGAATTTGAAAAGCTACTCCGTGGCTTCAGATGTGGTGTATTCTGGTGCATTTTTGACCACTATGCACTTTGTGTACTAACAAGAGTTCATTCAAAACTTGCTTGAGGTACTTGTTATATGGCAGTATAGTGTTTGGCTTGCAACTCTACAGTCTGAAATTCTGTTGTTAAGGCTCCTTTCAACCCATTGCTTAAAACATATTTGGAGACTTTCTGACCTTAATGAATGACATTTTGCGGCCACGCATGTGTTTTGAAAGCGCTGTTCATGTGGTACTCGGTAGTTGCATAGTGTGAAGATAAGTACTTGAATGTGTGACCTTGGTCAGCCGTAGTTACTTACTGATGTTGTAGTTGTTACTAAAATTAATAAATGTTGTTGCACTGACAGGTATTTGACATCACAAGGAAAGTGACGTACAAAAATCTTGCCAAATGGTATAAAGAACTTAGAGATTACAGAGAAAACATCCCTTGTATAGTAATAGCAAACAAAATTGATGGTATCCTTTTGAGTATTTTGGTGAATTAGATTGTGATATGCATCATTCTGTTGGTTTTAGTGTCCTCCATGGAATACATTCATTTGTACATGTACAAACTGTTGGGAACATTCTTCTTCTATACATGTAATAATTGTAGTTTGTTTTCATTGCACTGGACTGTAAGATACTCGTTCTTTTGGCGTTACGTATGTACAATGAACATATATCACAAAAATTCACTATATGCATTGTGAACAATGTTGTTATTGATGAAACTTTGACAAGGTAAACCAGCTCCACTTTGCCACTGTTCATACAGAAGGTGTAGTACAGGTGGCCTTAGGGTACAATTAGTGTTACTGGACTCCAAATTGAGTGGTCCTGGTCCAAGCAGTTGTCGGGGTCTCTATGTGCTGGTACCAACAAATTTACTGCTGAGAGTAAACCTGTGATGGACTAGCATCCCATTCCATCCAATGAGGATTACCGGTACATGTAGCTTCGTGCTACAGAAAACAGAAATACACATACATGTAACCATGATTGTTCTGATGGGCCACTATACACTATACACTCACATTTATGCAGGTTTTGTTTCCAATGGCTGCATTTACCTTAAGTTATAATGGTCTGGTTTCACTTTGAAAACTTTTGATCCCACCTGAGTTTGCAAATATTTAAACTAAAATTTTGAATTTTGTAAAACAAATCCTGTAGAAGGGAACAAACAATTTAATAGACATGAGGTTCATTGTTTATAATAATTTTTTCCTTGACTGCTTTGTTTATAATAACCAAAGTTGACTACAATATCACACAGAAAAGTTTTAATTTTCCCAAAAAACATGGGCTTCCATTCTATTTTGTATCAGCATCTGATGGAACAAATGTTGTTAAGGTAAGTAAATGTGACATCTAATCCGGTTGTCTGTAGTTTATGTTACTCCACTGCTTTAACATGCAAGTTTTGGTTCTAGAGGATGTTGTAGGCGTGTGGGGCTTGGTTAGAGACTTGTAAAAGGGGTTTGCTTTTAAGTCCACTTTATACTGGAGAACAGCACAAACAGCAGTAATATTAGTAAAGCATTGAAGTTGTTGTTAATTCTATAGTTACTAACAGTATCTTGGTAAGGGTTTGTTGGTCAATTTACAATGGATGATTCCACCTGCCACTTGGAAGCCTCCTACGTACACTGTGGATGTTCTTTTGGCTTGTCACTTGCTCCTCACCCATCTAGTGACTGGAGAGGAGTGCCCTTGAGTGCAAAACATTTCTTGTTTTTCTCAAATTGATCTTGGATTTTCACTCATTTTTTCCTAAGGCTTTTCGAGAAGCAATAAAACTGGCTGTGAAGTATAAAGAAAACTCTACAGATTTTATGGATGAAGTTTTACGTGAACTTGAGGTACTGGTAGAATAATTTGTAACAATTGTTTTGCTTAAACTTCTGGGTACATACAGTACATTGTTTTTTGTGGAGAAATAAATTATGTTGAATGTGATTTATTAGCAGTCAAGAAAAAATCCCATGGCTGTGTAAGTTATGTACCATATACAGGGCGCATTCATATATATTTAATTTTATGCACTGCCCCTTTACTGTCTTGCACTATGCTCAAAGTACAGTGTACTGTACTTAACAAACATGTCTTGGAGTGGACCTTTTGGGTATACCTAGATACCTGTTTTCTGCAATTGCAGGCTATTTTGCTACCTGTACAGTTATTCCGATAATTTGAGTAACAGAACAAAAAAAATGTACATGTACTGTATATCTACTTTTTCCTGTAGTGGAACAACAAATGGAGAGGGAAGACCGTCAATTATATAGATGATAGATAGTTATAGATGTGGATGGGGTATGACAAAGACAGAGAGTAGTGGGATTCAGCACACATGTATGAGAGAAAACATGCTAGTGGCTTTAAAAACATGCTACTTGTATTTTTCAGTATTTTGTTCAACACTTTATGCATATCCATGTACATGACTTTGTATATGTTGTAGTTAAAAATTAAATTCAGGTAAAAATTAAATTCCTTTGTCTCTTAACCTTTATTAGGGTTAGAAGACAAGACAGGAAATTGAGAATCAAACTAGGTTAAACTTATTTTTACCTGAATTTGTAATTTTTAACTACAACATATACACCGTACATACATTTTTTTTTTGTATCAAAGAAGATTGAGTTACAAGTCCCAAGTCGGGAGATGCCCCTCGTTGGGATTAAAGATGAAGTTAGGAACGCCTTATGGCTGCACTATTAAGTTAAATAATTACATGTAATTTTTGAATTTTAGAACTTTGATGACATGAACCTCAATCAAGATGGCTATGATTCATCAGATAAGAAAAGCAGTGAGGATGAGGGAAAAACATGATGTTAACTGTGTTGTGGCTTCATTGGATGAAACATGCAACGCTATTTAAGTCAGTGGACAGAATATTTCAACACAGAGTAATTTATTCTCCTTATTAGAGTTTTTAATTATCAGCTATAAATATTTAAGAGATTTACATTGAAATGAATGTATCGACTGTTATCTACCTAACAGTCCTTGGTGACATCGGATCATATCAGAAATATCATCCCCTTTGCTGGAGAATAAGCCATGACCATCAAAACAGCAGAGTAATAAGATAATTATCTCATTCCACCAACGGCTAAAGGTGTTCCATGCCAAACCTTCGCCAGGACAAAATTTTGTTCGAGTTTTAAATTGTACAGGATGCATAACCAAGTTTCAATTTCATTTGTTGTAAATTATGTGCAATGTAATATAGATCTCAGTTATATCGTATGCAGGAAATTATGTGAACATTTGATATCATGATGCCACCAAGTGTCAAAGTTCAAACTGTCAAACTGTGCTTTAATATCCTACAAATCTGTCTTTTTCACATGCTCTAAAATTGAGAAAATGTTAATCTTAATGCAAATTTCCTAGTCATTAATTAAAAACTGTTCTTCACTGGAAACATAGCAGTTATGATTATTTTATGTGTAATATTGTTTAGTTTTATTCACATGTAACTTTTTTTGTTCATTGTATGGTTTACTATTCATACCAATTGCTGTAAGCCCTTTTCATGGCAACAGTACGCATCTAAATATGGACAAATTGCCTCTGTAAGGTAGAGTTAGAGTGAATGAAAAAGGCAGCTTCATAGAGTACACAGTTTGAGTTTTAGAATTTCATGGCGCTATGATGTAAACTATGTAAAGAGTTTCAACCCTTGTGTATTCTTAAGTCATTAGTCTTTAACTTCTTCTTACCACGTTACATATAAGTCGTATATAGAAGCTTATACAATGTAACTTACTAACCTCTGTATGAAAATGAGGTCTGGATCACAACAAAGTCGAGCCTCGCCTCTATTCAGAGGATTGAATTGGATGGGCTATAGTGAAGTGTTTCCAGTGACTGTACATGTCTGAAGTATGTTTGTGTAGAACTGTTTTCCAAATAGCTTTGCTGGTATTGATGTTGTGTTTTCAAGTTGGTGAAGAGAAAAATCAGCATTGCACTTTCGTACCCTGGATTGTTGTTGGTTCGCTATGGTCCATTGTATTGGTGTTGTTTATTGTAATTCATCAGCAAAATGTGAGTTGTTTGATCCAGAACAAACAAACAAGCCTGTAGCCACCAACACAATTGGAAACTGAATTACTGCGACTTAATTCCTTTTCGAAATGTTACAAAAGCAGCTGAGCAGGTGATTTTTGAGGAGAAGGAACAATTAAACATATTGTTTTTCATCGAGTCCATCATCGGTCAACTTCCAGTGAAATTACTTCTTCATTTTTATCAGCTGTAGAAAGTAAATCAACGAATACTGTACCTGGCTTGGTAGTTGTATTCTAGTGTACCCAGAAAAACTTATTTAGAGAGGCCGTGTTGTCGGTAATTTAAAGCTGTAGTATTTATAAGTTGCCTATTGCTTTTTCGGTAGTTTTTTGGCGACATGGCTGCCAGTGTAAAAGATTAACTCTTTTCTTAAAAAAAGAAAAATAGTCAGTTTTATTAAAGCCTATTAGCACGTCAAAGTTTAACCCTAACCGGAGTCAGAATGCTCGGTCCGGAGGTAACAGATAAACAACTGATCACCAACAAGGTGATTTACGACAGACTAAAAATTACTTGAGGAAGTAGTTGTCTTTGCTTCAGTATTGCTCTTAAAAAGTCAGATCGAGTCATCCTTTTAGACCACTGAGATGCGACTGACTTTCTCTGTGTTTAGCACTAGTTGTTAGCAGTTGTATGTTTCTATTTTATAGAGCTCGAATTGCATTGATCCCTTGTAGCCGTTACTTGGGTCTTTGACATGGTTCACAGAGTTGTACCAGTTTACAACGTAGCGCCGTCTTAACTGATTCAAACAGAGGTTAACCCCCGTCCCCCCTAGAGAGGGTTTCCAAACTCGGGTCTTTCTGTGGAAGCCTATGCTGAAACAAAATCAGTCCCCTTACTCTTTCGCAAGTTTCTATGGTTACCTTCTCAAAGCACACTCGATGCAGGGTTAGCGAATTAGCGAAAAAGTTCCTGATACAAAATTACTTTTCAGTGCGCATCCAATTGATGTTTTTTTCCTGCCAAAGATCCCGGATCCGTTTCTCTGAAAGGCTAACCAAGTAATGGCTGCCGTGACTAAATGGATCTCGAGAACGTTTCAATAGTTTTTCAAGCGATAGAATATGGTAACATTTTCCCCCATTTTATCTGGTTACACGCTTATAACCAGCTTTGTAGGATAAACCTCTTGAAAACTGCCTTATCGCTAGGTTTTGTTTCCGGTGTGAAGTGTAAGTGTTACAGGTAGTTATTACAAGCATTTTCCACTTCCCTGCTTTTAGATGTGTAAAAGCAAAACTGAAATCTAAATGACAAAGCAGTGATGTAAATGTATGTAAACAGTTGTATGTACAAATCGATGTAAAATAAAATCTGTTGCTATCCGGAATGAAGGAACTTAGTGAATGGTATTCGCTCTCGATTCGTCAATGAATGCAAAACCTGAGGCAAGTGCTGGCATTCGGTGACGTCACCACATAAAGTACAGACGCAACCTCCTAAAAATTGGCCCGTAAAGCAAAGAGACTAAGTTAAAAGCCCTTTCAAAATTATTTTACACTAAGAATCGAAAATGGTACCCACCTTACGTCCGTGTTTTACCTCCTCCAATGTTAACCCTGATAAATTTTAAGGCAATCTACTGTTGTTGTGTTTCCAATTATCATGCGTTGACAGTGGTCTTGCCATAGGAAACAAACGTACAATGTGCATTTGAAAATCCTGTTGATTTTTATGTCAAGAAAGTCTTACTTTTTCGTAAGGTAGAAAAAAAATTCTGCATTAATGACTGAAGAACAAAAACTCGTTACAATAAGTGAGTGTCTTTGGCTTATTCTCGTCTATGAGCCACTTGTTCCTCTTAGCTGGCGGGGGGCCTTGGCACGAGGAAAAGGTGTCTCTTCTCGCGGGCGGCACATTATTTGATTCCTAAAGTAGGATTATCTCTTAAAAGTCTTAAAATATTACCTAAAACAGTTCGATTGCGTATGTAGGTGCTCTTTACGAACCATTTTAGTTATGGATATTGTTGGCCCGAATGAAAACAGTACTGAATTAGTTAAAATCTTACGGCCAATCCACACTAGGCGGGAGGAATTTGAACAATCATCGGTCATTTTGGATTTGTGTTCGAGGAAAATTCAGGCAGGGAAATCACATGATAATTGTGACGAATCGTTTTCGAAAAAGCTCCGTTTACACAATGTTTTTCGTCCACACAAAAATGAAAAACAAAGACGAAACTGCCTGTTTGTTCGGCGGTACTGTGGACGAGACTTTAGGTAGACAGAGGGGATCTGGGGACTAGAATGCTTGCAGTACAGTTAAAAACACTTATCATTGAAATGAGTGGGCTCTGGGCGTAATTTTAAATGGCATTACTAAAAATAAGACCTATTGACGAGGCAAAAAAGATGCCAGCATCATTCCGTAGTAGCTAGGATGGAAGTTCGCGAGAAGTCGAGATTCCCAATTCACAGAGCTTGCTTTTAGCATGCCGTCCAGCATAACCAGCCCTGTGAATCCACAAGAAAGAGCCTTGTCCACATACGACGCTGCTTCAACCACAAGCTTGTCTGAATCCTGAGTCGCCGCCCACGCGCCGCAGGCTTTATCGAAAGGTTCTGCTGCTGTAGAGAAGCCATACGGGCCTGACTTCAAATGAGTGTGCGCCAAATCGGCGCTTACGATGAACACAATCTTCTTCGGCTGTGAGTGGAGAATACGAACCAAGTTCTTCCCAAGATGGCGTAATTCGGGGATCATCTCCACGCTGTCTGTGTACCTGCGACTTGGCTGGGATAGAACGATGACTTTACTCCGGCTTAAAATACTCCTTGTAAAATATAGCGGAACGACTTCACCCCAGCGTAAAGGGAAAGGTGTATCCTCGTTTCCGGGGGGTCCGAACGCACTCAAATAAGAAACTTTTTCCTTTTCAGTTTTAAGCGTGCTAAAAATCTTCTTGGTGCCATTAGTATCCATGACAACTGACAAGTTGTAACAACACGGTGGACAGGCACAGTTGTCTGTGTCTGCGAAGCCTGATCCTTTAGGACTATAGTAGAAAATGAAATCTTCAGGAGCCGCGATCCCGTGTGGAGTACTCAGGATTATTGAATCAGGATTAAGATCCTCAATCTGTCTTCCTACTTGTTCTGCAGCGGCGTGAACTAACCAGGCTTGTGCCTTGGCTGTAGCGTTAGTTGTGTTGAAATAGCGAGGATCCAAAGCGATTCCTCCTAGTTCGAGGAAAAAATAAGAAAAATGACTCTTGAAATTTTGTTCGAAGGGGGATTTGGGATTTTCAACTGATCTCTCCCTTCGGTCGTCTCCAGTTTTCAGGCGCAGGAGTTCCACCCTGTCAGAATAAGAAACGACTGACTCACAGGACTGGTTGTAAGTTGTGAGAGCCCTGGGGCTAGCCACCTTTGGCTTGATTGCGTGACGAGTTCAAAGTGCTGCGTTCTGCTCTATGTTCAAGAGTTTCTTCTGGCAGTTTTTGTCCGAGGTTTTGAGTCGTTGCGAGAAACGTTGCAAGAGATTCATGCAACATCCCCTAAAATGATATATCTTGCCACGTTATCTTTGCAGTAAGCACTGCGAAAACGTAGATCTGGATTCTATTTTATCCAACGCTTGCTGCGACAAAAACGTTGAGAACCATAATTTTCAAGGCAAGCGTATGTTTATGACCGATGCAAATTGTCACAATTGGTGTCAACAAAACAAAAACCAAGAAAAATTGCCTTGTGTAACAGCGCTGTTACTCACACTCGATATTTAACTGGGTTCATTTCCATACATGCTCATCGATACATCAAAAATGGTACTGCTTACCGTGTGGCATAACAAAGGCTCCGACCATCTTACTTTCAGCTTGAAAAGCAAAGAACGATTTGATGATAAAAATTATCATCATCGTAGCTAGCATCATGTTGGATACTTCTCTCAAGCACTCAAGCCACAAGGTTAGGCTGATAACAAACAAAAATGCCTAAACTAAAACTGAAGACCGGCTACAATAATGGTACTATTGTTTTCACCATTCCGCGCCAGAAGCTGTTCGCAGCCTGTTGTAACACAACGCGTGAATCACCTCCACAGAACAACATTTGCGTGACACGATGATGTGACAATAATCATGAGTGTGTGGTTGCAGTAGATATGTCGTTTACTGGGGCCAATAAACACCTAACCTGGTTGCAGTCGTCGTCTATTATTTCCATTTGTTTCAGAAGTAGCTTTATTGTATCTTACGTTATTGTAGTAGCCCATGATAACTGCACGAAATGATCACGAACACAAGCCGGAAGGCTTGCTTTTGCATGAAAAAACGCCCAAAATCACTTTGAACGTTACAACGATCTTAAGGTGGAATGATACCCCTAAAAGGGACCAAAACGTTCTTCTTTTAATATGGCAAAGAAAGAATAGAAAGCGTGCCACGCAAAAGACATGCAGCAACTTTCATGGCTTGGTCGTAAAAAGAAATATTCCAACAATATTGCTCGAAAATATTGGTTGTTAGGGTGTAGTTGTTTACTTTTCAGTTCAGTCGTTAGGCGTCATAGGGTACCATATCAGAGTCACTGTAGCATAGAAATAATAGCCCCACTCATGGCAGCACCCCGGCTGCTTAGCGTGGCCCGTCATGCCTGGCGTGCGTTTACTGCTTAATAAGCTACTTCACGCTTTCCGCGCGTAGACCATTATATTTTTGATGGGTGGAGGGGGAGGGTAGGAAATTACTAAAAAAGTAACTGCACACAGATAAATCGAGAGGTAAACCATAGAAAGCGAGCCACGCAAAAGACATGCAGCAAATCTCCGAAAAAAACTTTCTTGACTTGACCGTGAAAGGAAAAATTCTAACAATATTGCTCGGCCGAAGTCGCTCAACCATCCCCTCCCTATAATGGGTCCTTAGGGAATAGCTATTTACTTTTCAATTTAGTTGTTAGGTGACGTACAAACGCCAAATTAAACCTGGTTTGTTTTCTTTGACTTGAGAACGCACGAAACATGGCGAGCGACACTGACCGACAAAAAAAGCAATCCCAGGATCAGAACAAGGTGTTAACCAATATCTTTTGTGCCTGTATTGTGTTGCTTTGTGTTGGGGTCATCGCGCTGTATTTTCCATTCCCCAAGCCGCACCTTCCGACTTTGCTCGACAGACTTGTGTTCACCTTTCGATGGTTGATAGTTTCGCTGCTCTCCGTCTTCGCTGGGGTCATGTGGGTTGGAAACGTGCGATACAGAACCTCTGCAATCAATCCATTGGACCCAAGCGGCAACAAGTACGTGGAGATGTGTTCAAGGGTTCTACAGAACACCGTTGAACAATTCCTGCTTCACTCGTTCAGCCTTGTCGTCTTGGCCACTTATCTTTCTGAAGAGAACATGCACTTGATACCTCTGCTGGTTGTTTTGTTCAGCATCGCTCGGCTTCTCTTCGCAGTGGGGTACTCCATTGATCCTCTTATGAGAGGCTTTGGGTTTTGCATGACAGTTTACCCAACAGTAATGGCCATTATCTATTGCTTGTATTGCCTTTTTATGTACGGATTTGAGGCCTATCACTAGAATACGTGAATAATGCCCCGTCGTTAAACACGAGACAAATATTTTGTTTGGGACTTTATTCAATAAATGTGACAAATACTTATGTCACGAACGTTGATATTGCGTTACGCTAGCTTGTTTACTTTTATTTTTGTTCCAGTTAATTTTCTACTTATCTATAATTTTTGTAAACGTAATTTGATCGAACTTAGATAGAACGGAATTAGCTCGGAG
>OMLO01000172.1_pt1 | contig 35014 bp, 29 predicted proteins | sample 1674811 | NCBI WGS metagenome assembly OMLO01 (sample SAMN06265003, study PRJEB25207) | coral metagenome | isolation source: Coral host | place: Mexico:La Bocana,Puerto Morelos, Mexico | collected 2008-11-13
GCCTGATGAGTGCGTAAGCACGAAACTCAGAGTTGCAGTGAATCATGTGTGTTTTCATTTAGTAACCCAATTCTATTGTTATTACTATTATTATTATTATTGTTGTTGTTGTTGTTGATGTTGTTATTATTACTTACAATTGTGTAAACGAGTTCAACCAGAACAGTCGGTTTTGCGAGTAGTCAAACGTGAGGGAAGATCCCAAGACACACACCGAGTCGGGAACAGTTTTCACATTAGTGCCATCTGTGTTAGCTGTTTTTATGCTGGATGACAGCGGCTGCTCCTCCCTCCACACTAAAAGCCTGAAAACAAGGAAGGAACAGAGGTGAACAATGACTGTGGAGGAATGGTTCAAGAAACTACATCACGCTTTCGCATCTTAAAAGTTTAGCCTTGTATTCCGAATTCGTCGTTTGTAATCCGTGTTAATCTTCTACATTCTTAACCATCCTTGCCTCTTTATGGTTTATTATCTTATCTTGGGTGTTTTTCTATTATTTTCATGTTTCCTTCGGTCTTAAGGTAATTTGTTTATGGCCAAAATAACTCAAAAATGGCAGCTTTAAAAGAATCAAGGACTATTCGAGGACATATCGTAAACACTTCATTTTCAACGACGTTTCAAGATTCGCCAATTGTTCAAGGACTTTGCCAAGCTTGCAAGGGTCAATATAGTAGTAATAGTATTTTGAGGAAACACAAGCCTAAAACGTAACCATCCTTTACCTTTGACAAGGCAGGACTATCAAAGACGTTGGACTGACATCCACGTTACTTATCACCGTCTTCGAACTAGAACCATCAACATTTGCCTTGCCAATGATCTTTTTCTTTTCGTCTGCCCAGTACAGTTCTCCATTGATCCAGTCCAAGGCGAGACTAGTGGCTTCCACGTCTGAGACAAAAACAAATTATTTCACGTAAGGGATACCACTTACACAATAGTCTCTAAGGGTGAGGAGATAGGAAATTTCTCATCCAGTGTTTGCCTCGATATCTCCCTCGCCCGTGCAATGTCGAGTTGAACACAAGAAGACGGATTCAGTTAAAACTAGTTATTACGCATGACCTCAAACAACACCGATAACACGACTTAGGGTATACATGACCACGTGTGGCAGCTTAGCCACTAAATCAAGAAGAAGAGCACTGCAGTTTGATTTTCGAAATTTCCCTTAAACAGACGCAACCTCAAAATATAAATTTCCCTTACTGATTGTGTGCTTGGGCACAGACATTTTCGAGTTACGAGTATCATTCAAAAGTTTGTTTTCTTACTTTAGTCCGTTCTGAGTTCATATACAGCTAGTTAAGTTAAAACTGCCGAATGAAAGCGAGAGGAAATCTATAAATTGTGTTTTTAAAGGTGAAGTATTAGCCAAGAAACATTAAATTCTTTCACTCATAAGAACACTTTTCGGTAGCTTTTCTTTCAAGATTGCACGGCTTTTAGTTTAAATTTCTTTTAAAATTCAAATATGGCGAAAAGAACCTTGTTTGCACAAGTTTGAAGAAAAAGAAAAGGTACGAGATGACGTTTACAATGCTGTTATATTTGATTAATAATCAGCACCTGTAGCAACGCTCTACTTCTACCCATACTAACTTTCGGTCTTGTCGCGTAAGCCTGAGGCTTTGATCCCACAACCTTAATTGAGGTAGACGTATAATTTTGATATAACGGTTTTCTTTTGAATGTCAAAAAGTAATTGGTTTTGCCTCAACTACGCTACACGATTGGCTTAAAAAACTCGCTCCACTTTTTTATCCAATCAAAAGTGAAACCAAAACCAATCGTGAATACAAATAGGGCCTATTGAAAACCTCTCTATCCCAGTTGTTTATTCTCTTTTACTTTCCAAAAAAAACACGATACATTAATTAATCACATTTGGGAAAACCAAGATTACACCATACCACTAACAATCACTTTCATGCCGGTTCCATTAAGAAAAACGGACTTGATATCTTTCTTTGCATCAGCAAAGTAGATCAGTTTGGAGTCATAGTCAATGTCAAGATCAACCACTGAGCTCCGTCTTCGAGTTATCGTTGAGTATGCTGGCGGTCGGCGGAGTGGGCTGATGGCTGAAAATCCGATCTTCTTCTTTCCACTGATGATAAGAAAACTGCTGTCGTTCAAGCAGGACATACCGTCAGGTGCTAACTGTCCAGACACACAGACACACCTGCAACATAAACACACTTTGTGAAAACCTAACCCTTGATACTATTAAGACTTTTCCTAGTGTGCTTACATTGTCATTGGCGTCAACTTTAATACGGAAAGGCTGTTGAAAAGACAAATTCATTGCTCCCTTCTCCTGCCATTCATCTGCCGCTACTTTCCGCTTTCAAAGTGTCTGTAAAGAAGATTAAGTATTGAACTACTAGTTCATTTATACTAAAACAATAAGATTATTCGCTCTCAATTCGTTGTGTGATAGCTGACTCTGGCTACGCCCTAATTGTCAAATATTACTTGGCGATAATGCCGGATTCTGCTTCACGTAGCTTGGAACAGTTCGGCTCGCCCAGCATACTGCATCTTATATGTCTGTACGGGTTGATCTCCTTGATCTCAAACAAACTAACCTTCTTTTAGAGGGGTAAACCGCTAAGCATAACTCGTCACAGCCTCCATTATTAACACAAGGACCGCCCGGTGGCTGGCGTTGAGGTGAAAATACGCGTACATCTCTGAGCACGTCCACCATTGTCGTAATGACTGTAATATTTGTACCGTTCTGTTTCTCTGCTCTGAAGACGGACTTGTTACCCGAGTCAGTCCAGTACACAAACCGGTCAAGCAAGGTTATGCCGTAAGGATGGTCCAACCATGAGCTGATAACTCGTTCTAAATTCCCTGCAGGGCGTAGAAATGTTTAATAAGGTTAGCTTTTGGTCCAGACGGTTTAATTCACATATTGCATACCACAATGTCGGATTAAACTGCTCCGATAACTTGATCGATAAGCAATACCACAAAAAGTACTGCTCAATAGCTTTCGTTTTTCATATTGAGTGGCCACATACCGGAGCCTCATTCAGAGCGATAAGATTTTCAACCACCTTCCACGACACTTTAAAGATACCTCGTGTTAGTGTTGTTGAACACCTAATAAACATACTCAGTATTTCGTTCAAATTGTGATCAATTCAGAACTATCTTGAACAACAAAATAAACATTACCACATGCAAGATATTTGGATATGACGGAGGAAGGATGCTTCGCGCGTATTCAGAAGCCCCTAGGTACCCTCCCCCATGGAAAAACTTAGCCGTTCGTAACATACTAACCGCCATCAAGATCCATTTTCCAGATCACGTCGAGAGATTCATCCACCCAGTAAACCTTATCTTGCTGGTAATCTAAGGTAATTCCTACTGGGCTCTTAATGCTCTCTCTTTGCACCAAAGACTGACGACCTGTGCCGTCCATTGAGGAACGCTCCACTTTGCCCCTGCGACCATCTGTCCAGAACATGAGCCCTTTTGCGGGGTACACTGCTATCCCTCTGGGGTCAGACAAGTCTGTGGAGATGACCACTGTTCTGTAGGTGCCATCTACTCTGCTAACCTTGTGACAGATAAAGGAAAGAACGGTGATCAAACTAAATTTACTTCTCAAACTTATTAATAATTAATTTAGTTTGAACAAAGGAAACCATGACTGTGACAGTGTTTTGATATCTGATATCTGATCTTAATTACCATAGATTTTGCGATTTTTTTTCACCGTTTTCTCCTTAGTTTTAGTTTTGATTTAGAAGATATATCAAGCAATCTAGACAGTGTTTGACCACTTTTCCAAACACCTCGAAGTTTGTCGAAAATTCTCCGCTACGCATCATATTCTCGGTGTTTGGAAATGTGGTCAAACACGATCATTCGTATTTGATAAATTACTTATAACGTCGTGTTGTACAATCGTCAGACGTGACTACTATGAGACAACACGAATGACACGTATGAAAGATAAGCAATTTTCTCATGACTCGTACGACCCCACGCACTATTTCTTTGGAAAGTGATAGGAAAAAAAAAGGTCCCCGTTCGTCTTGACCTTGAGCCAAATGTTTTTCCCGTCCGGCCCTCCAACTCAGTCAAGATGTACATAGTAGCACCGAATAACTTGATCCCTTGCAACGTCTGAGAAATAAATCTTTCAGCCTTGCAGTCGATCAGTGCAAGGTTGTAAAGCATATAATTGTTTCAGTTCAGTTACTGATTTCCTTATGTAAAAGAGGGAAATATCGCATTGGTCTTTAAAGTTCCGGACACGATTTTCATTCTTCGTTGTGGATAAAGAATTTTTGTTCTTAGCGGTTTCTCTTACACCAGCTATAAACGTCGTTGGTATAACTTTGATCTGCCACAGAACTTCTCACATCAGACCTTCTCATGCAAGCCCATCATTTCTACATGGAATCAAACACAACATATGAGATTCACATACCTCAATAACGTCATTGCCAGAATCCGTCCAAAACAGGTTTCCTGCCACCCAGTCTACAGCCAGCCCTTGAGGCCTGCGGAGCCCAGAATTGATGATAATTTTCTTTGCAGTTCCAACTCGTGAAACCTGACCAATCGCATTTGCGCGATCGTCCGCGTAGAAAAGTAGACTAGAGTTAAAGTAGAAGTCTACCGCAAAACAGTTACGTGCGACATCTAACGGCTGCATAACTTCCTTTTTGCTGCTTGGGTCCAAGGAGATGCCATGGATTTCTGTAAGGAAATAGGTGAGAATTTTCAGCAAGAGGGAGAATTTGTAAAAGTTAAGTCAAATCAAAATATTGTATTCTATTATATTCTTAATCTTTTAGTCATATCATATATAGTTTAATCATATGATCATCTAACATCTTAACATAGGAAAAATGCAATGGAAAACCTAACCCTCAAACGCATTACTAATTCTGAATAGGACAGGATCAATACATCGACATTCTAACATGACTCTGAGGCTTTCAACACAACATTGCAATTTGTTTTAAGTTTCCTTTGTCCCTCAATTCCCAAAAGAGACTAAGATACAAAGAAAACAAAACCACAAAAGGAAAATATTGAAAGTTGTCCTGAAAGCCACGGAGCCATGTTAGAATATTGATATCACAGAACGTGGCCAATTAACCAACATTTTGAGTTTTATTTCTCCGTCCTGTCCAAGACTTATAATATCGTCCGTAACACTCTATTGTTAATCCTATGTTAAACTATATTTTCCGCATTTAAAAATGCGATTAAACACTTCCTTTCGCGTTTGATATGTAACATGTCAAATTCCAGTACCTGTTGCCGTTGAGTAGATTAAAAAGGTATCCACACTCTGGCAGGTTTTGCCATCTGAAGCTAACGCAAATCCCATAGCACAAGCACACCTGACTGACGTTGAGCCTAGTGGCAGACACAGCTGGGTACAATTCCCATTGTTCACACTACAACCACTGGTGCCTGAAACAGAACTAGATTATTTAAAATGAACGATGTTTGCCGAATTGACTGAAAGGTCTCGGATGAGTCCCTTGGAAGGAACGAAACATACACCTGTACGTAGGTTGACCATTGTAAAATTCTCACACTTTTTTCAAAATTTTTAAGTCATCGAAATTTTAAGCGTCCGGAATATTTACAGTACAGCCTGAGTGTAAAACTTTCAAATAGCTGCAAAGCCGCTAGTTTCCTTTATAAAGCGAACTCTAACACTGACACTGCCCAAGATATGTAACGGCTTGATATAATTTTCTCATTTCCCCGACGGTGTTTCTGTAAAACCTTGAGGGTGCAGTGAAATTAATCATTATCAGGGAAAAGTAAGAGACTTTTAAAAAGTAATGTCTTTGGCAAACTACCTGCTTGGTGTTCTTTACTAAATATGCGCACGCCATACAGGTACTCAGACTGCTTCTTAAGCACCGTGACAGTTTTCCTTCCACCATGCTTGGAGCCTTGAAAGATACTAGTCTGCTTCCAATCAGTCCAGTACAACTTATCATGATAAACATCCAATCCAAACGGATGAGACAGTGAGCGATAGAGAACCTGCGATGATGTCCCGTCAAAGTTCATCCAACCAATCAGATTAGTGCCAGCATCGCACCAATACAGTTTATGGGTGTTAAAATCGATGGCAAGTCCATTGGGGAATTTAAGGTCGGTCGTCTTGAGGAGGGTCCTGTTTGAGCCGTCCGTGAAAGCGCGTTCAATTCTGGCTTTGTCGTCTTCCCAGTCAGTCCAAAACAATAACCTGATGAGAAGGCAGAAGTGCTACGCTTTAATATCATTGAAAGAACAGAGACTTATTAAAGGAGTAGTAGTGAGGAAAGACTGTTCATCTGTTCATAGATATTTATGCTTTTGCCACGAATTACTTTTCTTCGAGCGTGCGAGCGATGCTAGCGCGGAGCACAAGAGCAGGCGCAAAACGGGCACAAAAATATTTGTCTTACCCCAAGACCACTACCTTACGTTCGAGCTTTTTCATTACGTGAGTTCGTGCATGACGAAACGGCAACAAAATGACTTCAACTTTGTATGTCACTTCGTGTCCACTGCTCCCGCTACAACATAGAAATGAACTAACATCCGCTTCGTGTGCACCATCTTTCGAACTGTCCCTGCAAAATGCATTGTATGCACACGAGGTGAGTTCTCCTTCTTCCTGTAATAGGACGCCAAGACTAGTAGGTGCCGACGTCAAAGACTCACAGAAACTTAGACTTCCGTTCCGCTTGTAATAGAAAAAACTGTGAAGACATCAAATTTCCCCTTGCTACATGATGTACATCCGCATAATCACAAAAGCAAGCTTTACATGGTCCATTGTAGTACAGTTTACGATCTCGTGAACAATGCACATCTTACCCTATCATGGGATGTATAATAATTCCTCTGGGTTTAGTCACATCGGAGGAAATCAAAACCTTCTGATAACTACCATCAGAGCGAGCAACTCCAATAACCTTTTTTCCTGGGTCTGTCCAGTAAATATTCTTTGCTGTCCAGTCGTATGATATACCTTCTGGTCGAGCCAAGTCTACAACATACACGAAAAAGATACCTTACCTTGCTTGCAATTAAACATCACTACCTAATGCATGCAGTATTCAACACAAAAACCCTTTTATACTTTCATTGAACTTACATGGTATTTCTTCACAAAACCAGGCCATGATAACTAAGTTTGCATAAATCAAAATAAGTGTTTTGGACTTTCGCTTTTCGTGGTCTTGTTCATGAATACCTCAATAAGAACAGTTCCCGCTACGAGATAAGAAATCAGTGTCATGAAAACCGTACTTTTGCTCTAGCTACAAGATTTCAATGGAAGAGTTCTTCTTTTGTTAAAAAAAATTAGATTAGAGATTTCTATCGCGCGATAATTTACGAGGGCGCAGCTATCAAGAGCGAGTAATCTAGTTGTTTTAGCATAAATCTGCCAGTCGCTGAATACTTTATCTAGATCCTCGTCACAGACACTTCGAAAACGCAAGGAAGCAGCCGCCATTTTGTTAACAACTGCAAACTGCTAGGGTACGCACTGACTACTTAACAATTAGACCCGTGGCCCTTGAAGGCGAAGGGTCTAATTGTTTTAGTATCACCCAACTAGTCGGACAGAAAAAGCAATAATAAAGTTAGCAAATGCAAGTTGAAGGAAGATTTATTGGGGAATAAAACAAAAGAATTTCCCTACTCGATGACTATTGCTAATAGAACTCTAGTAGCGTAGCCAATCAAAACGCAGGATTTGCATTAGTCTACTAGTTGGGTGATACTAAAACAAAATCGATAGTGAATACCGTAGCCAATAAGAGAACGGCATTCGTGATAGAACGCTAGCAGAGTTACTACTAATACTAATTCACCTTATAGATATTACTAACACGTGCTACTTATTAACAGGACTTAACGGCTTACCATCAGCAACAACCGTTTCACGACCAGAACCATTGAGAAATACTCTGGAGATGGAATCTGCTGTGATGTCACTCCAGAACAGGTACTGGTCCTCTACACTTACATCAACCCCAACTGCTGTCTTCAGTTGGCGCACTGGGATGATCTGGTCCTTCGTGATGCTTGGATTTAAAGATATCCCTGTCACTATAGCCTTCCTGGCATATAGAAGGATTACTTCACTTTCTGGAGAAATAAGTAAATTGATAAATAAATAACAGTCCAGTATTTCAAACCTTCATTGCTGTTTACAAAAACAATAATGCTAAGAGTATTTTTTTTTAAATTAATTTGAAAGTTTTTTCACACCCTATCGTCTGTGCATATACATTATCAAGAGAGAGAGTAAAATAAATGATTATGCACTGAGCCTGTACAAAACGTTTTTTTATTGTTTCGATTTCGTGGTTCTCTAGGCCCAGTAAGCGTCTTCAATGAAGGAACTAGAAGTTTCTGAACTCGTCTCCCTGAACAGTATTCTTAACTAAGAAATTCACTTAGATCTTAAAATGATCGAAAAAAGAAAACCTTTTTTTCGGAAAATGAGTAAAACCAAGTTTAGCAATGAATCCCAAGCTGTAATGGACTTGCCAAGGTGGCGAGGGGAAAACCAAGGGGGTGGGAGGGGGAAGGGTTCGGGGAGGGGTGGGGGGCTGTACGGTCAAAGAACACGACTCTAACAAAGGAACTCTTGAGCTTTAAGTCTCACATTCCACACAATAGACTTAGGTGAAGAGGGAAGCCAAAGACGAAAATTTTATATAGTACAAATGAACATCTCACTCAAGTCAAACGTGCACTCGTAACTCATACCTAGACAAGTAATGTTGTCATCCTGAAGCACCATACCCACAGGACAGTTACAACTGTATCCTTGTGGTTTAAGAAGGCACAGGTGAGAGCAGGAACTGTTGAGGCAGTAGTTGACACCTACATCAAAAGAAATATGAGAAATATGCGGCGTTGTGATCCAACGATCAACTCTGTTTAGATGATGATTTCACCATTTTATGCCTGCATTGCAGTTCGCATATCTTGAAAGGTTAAGTTCGTGGTTTCTAATCCGTGTTAATCTTCTCCATCCTTAGCCATCTTTGTTCGTTTATAGTTTATCTCTTTGGTGTTCCTTCACCTTAATAAACTGTTATTTTCAGGTTTCCTACAATATAAAGGTAATTTTGTCCACGTCCAAAACACAAGTAACTCAGAATACCGAGACTGAACTTTTTTATCATTCCCTCGTTCTGTGACGCACTCCCTTACCTTGTGGCTGTTGAACAGGGTGGACAACATGCAAGTCCATGGGTCGAAAACCTGCAGCATGAATCAAGGCGGCATCACCACCATGGAACTTGTTTCCCCGTTTCACTTGCTTCCTATCCCAGTCCGACCAGAGCACTGTGTCCTCAAACAGCGCAATGGAAAACGGATGGCGTATTTTTCTACCGTCTCTAAGCACGTTGTAGCGTTGAGAGCCATTGTAGTTACAGAAGCCAATGTAATCCAGCCTTGCGTCGATCCAGTACAGTCGCCTTCAAGAGTAAAACAAGCAAACAACTTGAAATTATTATTACAGAATCGGATCAGTAGCACCGTGTGATAGAGAGGAACTGAGGTCTCGACCACGCTAATGCATTTTGAAAAGTATCCGTTTTCGTCTCAACGAAAGCGAAGCAAAATATTTTCGCTCACACCGATGTTTTAGGTTTTTTTCACCTGTCTACACAAATTCCCTTTCGAATGAAAACGCCCACCGTCCACACTAAAACGCTAATGGAATAGACAGTATACGGCGTTTTTAGAGACCGTTTTCGAAAGCCTCCGTTAACATCAGAGTTTCGGTGGTTTTAGTGTTAACGATAGACGAAAACGCATAAAAACGTCTACGTTTTCAAACAAAATCGCATTAGTGGGGTTGGGTACTGATGTAAGTATAAACCTTGGGTCTGTTGAGCAAACCTGTTGGCGAAATCAAGTGTGATCCCATTGGGCCACTCAATTGTGGTGTTGACAACCACTTGCCGAGAACTACCGTCCATGTTGGCTCTCTCTATCTTGGACTTTGGCGAGCCCCAGTCTGACCAGAAAAGGAGCCTGTCACAAAATTCAGACGTAATTTATTACTTCAAAAGCAAGGTCTGATAAGCGACAGCTAAATCAAGTTTACACACTTTTAAGATGTCCACGAAAATCAAGAATTAATAAACATAATTTTGCTTAAGATGAAATTCTGATTAGGACTTCCAAGAAAGTGTTGCTTGAACCCACAACGATATTAAAGGATCTCGTGGCGTTAATTGTAACATAGAAGACTAAGAAGCAACTATATCGCTAGTTATCGTCTGTACTTTCTGTTCATGTCATCCTCAGTTCGTCATCATATTGGATTATCCAATATGGGACCAAGTTACCAGACGTGTACTATGTCAGTCCTGCAGGGTAAAAAGGATTTAAGAATTGGAAACAAAACTCAAAGAATCGGTCACTCGGTCAATTTTGGGCTAGAAATTAAAACCGAGACAATGTCTCAACCAAAAGGAAATAAAGGGGAAACAATACTTACCCATCCCTGGGGTCAACAGCAATTCCACGAGGGGATTTGAGGTCATCTGAAAACAAAGCCATGCGCCACCTGCCATCTAAGGTAGACACCTCAATTTGTTGGGTCTGCATGTCTGTCCAGTACAAGTGTCGACCAACCCAATCAACAGCAAGTCCTGCAACAGATCAGCAATGGTCAGCCTCTCGTAGACTAGTTCCTATTGTACTGTGATGTACATTGTCTACAAATGATTTCGTTTCTTTGGAGCATTTAAATATGACAGGATAGCTTCCCATGGAGCAAAAATATGCGCGGATTTTTGACCAAGAACGAACGACAAACGGCGAACCACGAACCACCAATGACATCAAACTTTTCTAGATGTAAAAAAACGTTTCTAGAACTGTGAAGAAACACATTAAAAAATATTTCAAGAAAACTGAGTACTTTACCTTCTACCATCAAAAGCCCTGTTGAAATGACATCCTCACATTTGCTGCCATTCAAGAAACATCGCACGATTTTATCATTGTTGACATCAGAATAGTACAGTTGTTGTTCCGACCAGTCAAAGTCGATACCAATAGTGTTTGATAAGCCACCTAGTACTGTGGTATAGTTAGATCCTTGCCGAAGGTTGATCTTCCTAATTTCACGTCGAGTCGAGAAATAAAGGTACGGTTGTATTGCGTCTGTAAACCACAAATGAAACATCGAGATTGTGATATCTTCCAAATTCTAATTAAAAATTAGACTACAAGCCCGAGTTTTCTACGAGCGAATAGTCAACGAGGCGTAGCCGAGTGGACCATCGTTTTTACTCGCTTGTGTGCAAATACCTTTCTAGAAACAAAATGGCACCTCCATTGAGAGACTCCATTGAGCTCTAATTGGTTCTTGGGCAGTTTTGAATTTTCGTGCGCAAATATTAACCAGTCAAAGATACCACACAGATCTTTGTCCAGTTAGGTACATGTAATCAGTGTGTATTTACTCAAGTCGAGTACCAAGCCTTTAGAGCGGGAAGGACTGGCACTAAATAGTAAAGACATTTGTTTTTTCGTGATTTTCTCTTACCTGCAGCTTTGCATCGCGTCATGTCAGATTCTAGTTTGTAGCCTTCAACGCACTTGCACCAAAACGATCCTCTGTTATTGAAACAATGTTGGCTGCAAGAGCTGGGGTCCTCACACTCGTTAATGTCATGGCACGTCTTGTTGTCGTCCGTCAAGCGAAACCCCTCGAAACATGAACACAGCACGCCTGTAGAAATCAAAGACAGCCATGAAATCAAAGACATATACTTGTCGCCTAACAAGCGACAAGGATCAGTCGGGATAAGCCCAGGCTATGTAGAGCGCAGAAGCAAGAGCTCAGGGTCTGGACTACAAGTGTAGCAAATACTACTGCCTTCTATTCGGTATTGACCAAGGCTGCCACAAGTTGAAATTAACCTGTACATAACCTTGATCTTAACACCCGTAACAAGCTTGATTGCCTCTTGGTTGAATCTTTCAATTCCAGGCAGGTTCGCCATAACAGGGTCTATCAGGCACGATCAGCGGTAATAGGTGTTGTGAGTTAAGGCCTTTATTAATAGCCCTGTCAACAAGTTATCAAGCTCAATACGCTCGATACCGAGATATGACAAACCTTTGAAGCAACGGCATCAAGTTACAAATCTTTGTCACTTTGTACGGTTTTCAGAAAGCACCAAATTAAAAGATAGAGATTTCCAAGGGTATTTATTTCCTTCTAACACCGGCCTTGGTGATACTCAAATCAAGGAGTAAAAATAAATCTGCCTTTTAAGCCTAGTTCACACTGGAGACAATAACGACTGTAATAAGACGGACGTAACGTCTTTATGCTTGGAGTGTGAACGCCCTGACATATTGTCATAAGAGCAACATAACAGCATGAACATATCAACATAAGATAAAGAACCGATCTTAACATCATGATATTACCAGCAACACCAAGAACACCCTCCATTATTTTGCTCGCGATTGTGTCGTCATCTCGCTAATGTGAACCAGGCTTAGACTGCAAATTCAAGCAAATTTCTATCACGTACACACCTTCTGGGATATCGTTGCAGACCTGGGAGCACCCTCCATTATTTTGCTTACAGCCATCCAGTAAACATCCCACTCCTTCGTCAGTGCCATCAGGGCAGTCTGCGTGTCCATCGCAGAATCTACTGTCGGCCACACAGACAGACGAATTGAAGCACTGTCGCTGAGTGGGGCTGCATGTCGGAGTAATTACAGCTGTGGTAAAAAAAAAGCGTAGGATCATGGAGCGTTACCATCAACCACGTATAGGTATTGGAACAAAAGGTAGTAATTACATAAGAAAAGCGTTAGGGCACTTAGATTGCGCCGCTGCATTGTTTTGGGACGTCATTTGAATTTAGTCCATTTAGTCTTACGTACGCACTGCAGACCTATGTATAAAGGTGCAGGGATCGGTTGTTGAAAGGGCGTATAATGCCCACCTCTGGATAACTTGCAATTCGGTGAGTCTAAGATATCTTACCACAAGCAAGATGAGTCACATGTGAAAACAGATCCCAACTCAGGTTAACTAATTCAACCTCTCAAGCTCATTAATAATTCAGCAAGGCTAAACTAAGGGATTAGCAAAGATTCGTACGATTTCATTTCTCCGTTTTCTGTTTAGTTTTAGCTACGATTGAGAATATACATGTATATCAAACACTGAATAATACTGTGTCTGAACACATTTCCAAGCTTCTCGAAATTCGCCAAAAATACCCCGCCGCGCGTCGTATTTATTCTCTCTTCTCTCTTTGGAAATGTGATTAAACACTGTCTCTCGTCTTTGACATGTTACTTACAGCAATTTCGCTCATCGCTCAGATCCCCGCAGTCATTATCTCCATCACATTTCCACTCGGTCAGAACACAGCGCTGGTTGTCGCAGGTAAACTCAGTGGGCCGGCAAGTTGGTTGTGTGCAGTTTGCATGTTCGTCTGAACCGTCTCCACAATCATCATCAAGATCGCAGACAAATCGTTTCGGGATACATCGTGTGTTATTGCAAGAGAACTTGTCGCCACACCCATTTGGTAGAGTGGTAGCTGCAATTGAAGTTGAAATTCAGAGTTTTGGAGTTGGCTGTATGCTACAGTTTTGGTCATAAATCTTGAACCTTAAAAAAACTTCTCAGTACTATTTTTCATTGTTCGATCCGCAGGATTTTTGACATGGACGTCTACAAACAACGGGCGTACGGGGTGAAGTATTTCAGGGATCGTAGTGTTCAAGTACAATCGACTTATTTAAGTTGAATCTGTGTATCGAGGACAGAACAGCTAAAAAAAACTAAAGTTACGTTTTGCTTATATAGCAAACTGAATTACAAAGGACGAAAGAAAACAAAAATCTAGCATAATTTGAAGAATGCGGCAAAGAAAACATGGTCACGGCATTACTCTTTGCATTGCTTGGCTGTAGCACAAAATATCCAACACTTCTTAAAAAAAGACCTGCTTTACCATTAAATGCTTTGAGAGATATTCTTCTAACATATGGAACACTAAATGTATAGTTCATTCTAGATCTCTGTCACCGAAGCTGGGATTCAAGATGTCCACCCCTCCCTCATACAATTACACACTGTGAACGGAGAAGCCAGTGTCTACGAAAAGAAAGGATACAAGTGAGCTAAGTCGCGGTATTTTGACATCTTTTGACAAGGAGCACAATTACCTTAAAATTGAAGGAAACCTGAAAATAATAGTTTCCTGAGAGAGAAGAACGTCAGAGGGATGATAATAAACCATAAAGGAATAAGGATGGTTAAGGATGGAGAAGATTGACACGGATTACAAACGACGACCTTGAAAACCTCTCTTAGTTACAGCTGTAAAAGTACAAGGAAAGTGTGAAGAGCAGTACTGAGAATTGGTATGATGAAGAACTTACAGCATCCTGCTTCATCAGAGTCATCTTGACAGTCACTGACCCCATCACAGCGCCAGCTTCCAGTGATGCAATTTCCATCCAGACATCGGAATTCACGCTGTGAACACTGCTTTGATGGACAACTCTGTTCATCTGAGTTATCGCCACAATCATTATCACCATCACAGCGCCAGTCGTTTGGGACGCATCGCCCAGAGGTGCATGAAAAGTATTGAATAGGACAAGTGCGATTATCTGGATGATTCAAACAAAAAAAATAAGCTTCACCGCTCGATTTATCACGTCTAATGTAGTACACTTGGAACCCAAACCTTGTACCGGGGACACTTTCTACGAGATTGGCAAGTTTGGGGTCCCTGAAGCTTGCAGATGATTCTGATAAAAAGGCCGATTTGCAAGTACATGCGACTAAGCAACAACTCACCAAGTACACTTACCACAGTTCAACTCGTCAGATCCATCACTACAATCATTGAACCCATCACATCTCCAGCCGCTTAGAGTGCACTGGCCATTGTTACAGCGGAACTGTGCATCGGTGCATGCGGCTGCTGTGCAGTTAGATTCATCTGAAAGATCTCCAGCACCGCAGTCATTATCTCCGTCACAATACCAGTTTTCAGGAATACACTTGCTGCTGTTTAAACATCGAAACTGCTTCTCATTGCATGTTGCACCAGCTAAAACAAAAAGAACTCAACCTTGATTCATGTAACAGCTATACTTAAAACAGGTAACCTAAACTTGAAAGTTGGATACCGACACATTTTGCATGCAATACGTATAAAGAGTCTATGCGAATCTGACACTTTGGACTCATCATGTTACTAGTAACCAACATTATTAAAAGAAAACCAAGTTTTGCACTTACCACAGCCAGCAAATTCTGTCTCATCAGAGTGATCTAAACAGTCTGTTTCACCATCACATCTCCAGTTGTTAGGAATACAGGCTCCATTTTGACAAGCAAATTTGTTAGATGGGCACTGAGGCGTTGGTGTGATAGAAACATTGACTAGAAAGCAACAGAAGTAACACACATACAAGGCTTGCACTATATTTTCTAGAACCAGCATTTCGTTGATTGCATGGGTAAGATACTTTCTAACAAAAACAAATCTGGTTTAGCTATTGCTATGGACCCTATACTGTTAACATCATTAACAACAACAATAACAATAGCTTGTTTTTAACATTACAAATATCGTTTTAGCTACAGTACATTTGATTGGAGAAATATTCTTCAAAAAAGATGAGATGACTGCCGTAATAACTTGCTGTGACTGCTGAGACTGTGGGTTAAATAAACCGCTAGGTTTTCGAGTTAGCCTCCAGCCTTGTTCTGTCCAATCGAAGGACAGGATAGATGAAGGAAGTATTGACAGTTTACAGTTCAGTTTTAGGGGGCAAAACAGAGTTTTTCTAATTCGGGAATTGGCATGACAGTAAAACACGTTTTAAATTTTTAAGCCATAAAGTGTTAAATTTAAAATAATTACGCTACCGAAAAGTGGGAATAGTTGAGCATGCAGAAAAGTGTTGATAACTACACACTGACTCGAAAAAGGTGTCAAGGTGTTCTCGAAAACCTAACCACGCGTTTCTATAACTCGTAACAAAAGTCAGAAGTGTTTTCTATTTCTTCTTAAATGTTCCCCCCTGCCGTTTCCCACATTTCTACTCACCAATACATGTTCTGTTACTTCCGTACTCAAAGTTCATGCCATAAGGACAGGCACAAGTGAAACCACCAGGACGTAAAAGACACAGATGACTACAACCATGGGAACCATCACTACAAGGACCACTACCTGCGGTCAAAATAAAGCAAACTAGCTAAATAGTGCGATTCCAAGATAAGGGTTCATTTGATAAAGAAGGTCTCGTTAATTTATTCCATTTTTATTTCAATGTTACGAAGATTACAAAATGCCACATACTCTAACGAATTTTTGAATTCATGAATGAATGCAGAAACGTAGAGGAAAACAAAAGGTACAGTGAACGCACATTAATTTCCCGATGCTCAAAACAGTGGCATGTATAGCTGCAACAGCGTTGCAAACATTGTGGTCCTGGCTTTATGGAGAAGTCTCCCTCGAGTTATGGTTTATTTTGGAATGTCTGGAGACTAGGTCGGGTAGTTTCAAAGAATGGACAACACTAACAGCAGGATAAATCGTAATCTAGTACGCGAGGGTTGACAATCCAGGACCCCGGTCTCACTTATATTGTATCTCGCAGGAAGTAATTCACTTAGAGCATTCTACAGGACCTACCTTTTTGCTTAGCAGAATCGTAAACTCGGATCTCACACAGCCCTTCCAAACCTGACCTCAATACAACAACAGAAGATGGATCGTCAATCTTTGCCCTTCGAATATCTTTACTGGTCCAATCCGTCCAGTAGATAAATCCATTGTAAACATCAAGGCCAAAAGGATGAGTCATATTTTCAAGCACCACTCTGCGGTTAGAGCCATCAAGATCAACACACTCGATAGTGTCTGATCTGGCGTCTGTCCAGTAAAGTTTTCTGGAAGGGTAATCAACGCTGAGCCCGTTTGGCCAAGTAAGACCACCTCCTTGTACAAGAATATGCCGTCCTGTGCCATCCATATTGGCAACTTCTATCTTAGCTGGGGCTTGCCAGTCACTCCAGTACATCTTCCTGTTCAAAACAGTATAAATTAACCTTTACAGAATGCCTAGGAATAGGAACTCCCAGCGGCTCTTTCAGTCATTAGCAATATTGCTCACACCACATAAAGAAGCTACGGCACAGTTTACGCATCGTGAAAGTCTAGCCAAAATTTTTCAAGTTCGTCGTTTATTATCCGTGTTAATCTTCTCCATCCTTAATCATCGTTGTCCCTTTATGGTATATTGTTATCTTCTTGGTGCTTTTCAATTTTAGAAAACTGTTATCGACTCAAAGTTACCTTTCTTTGCGTGGCCAACAAAACAAAAGTAACAGGACTGAGTCCCTTTTCTAATATTATTACTGTGTTGTTCTGCGGCTGAATAATTCCGAAATGAAAAAAAAATAAACTTACCCTTCAGATGGATGCATAACAATGGCCCTAGGTCGTCCCACATCCCTATCAAATAACACTTTCTTGAACGATCCATTTAACTTTGCAACTGCCACTTCATGTCTATCAGCATCTGTCCAATACAAGTTTCGACCAATCCAATCCACTGCTAAACCATCAACATTTTTAACTGATTTCACCAATACCTCAACCTTTCTGTCATCAAGACTCACTCTACTTATATTGTCTCGAACAATGTCAGAAAAGTAAATCATTCGCTCTTTGGCATCAAAGTCGATTCCAACAGCATTCCCAAGCCCAAGCAGGGGTGATATAGCATCACCGGATGTATTCACCTCTTTAGGTATACCGGCGATTTCCGTTCCACGCGCATAGATCAGGAACGTATTCTGTAGATTACAAGTCTTCTTATCCTCAGCCAGCTGATAGCCTATCTTGCAGCTGCACACACAGCCTCTTGTTGGAATAGGACTGATGAGGCATAACTGAGCACAGCCACAGTTGCTGTCGTTACAGGGATTGGAGGCAGTTGGTTGTCTCGCACTGTGGTACACGTGCACATCCATTGGTTGGCCAAGATTCCGCAAAAGAACTTTGCTCTCACTGCCAGTGAACTTCTCTACTTTGACAACCGCATGCCTTGTCCAGTCAGAGAAGTATAGATAATTCCTAAACACGGTGATGGCAAATGGATGGACAACACTCGGATGACCAATAACTCGCCTTCTTGCACCACCATCGTAATTCATGGCCCCTATGTAGTCAAAATGGGCATCAGCCCAGTAAATTTGACGGGTTGGATAATCCAAGGTCAGGGCATTAGGCCAATAAATGCCTGTTTCTGCAACGGTTTTGCGAGCTGATCCATCCATTCCTGCTCTCTCTATTCTGTGTTTACCCCAGTCTGTCCAAAACAAGTAACTGCAAATACAAAATCACCGCAATCAGACCAACTTGTTTCACTGCTGTGTCAAAGCGTTATCTAAATATAGTGCAACAAGGCCTAAGCAGATAAGTATCACGCTCATGGCTTCTGCGTGATGACGATCAATTATGTCTTCACATCTTTCTCCGCAGTTCAAATATATGATCTTTTATAAATTCATTTGCATACTTCACCTTCCACGGGTATACTACGAACTCACAATGTCACCAGCTCCCAGATCAGTTGGTGGAGCAGGGCACCGGTATCGCAGTAAGTTGTTCAGAATGATGGTTTTCCCGTTGAAAGACGTTAAACAAACACAGTTTCAGGCAACTGACATACGTTGTCTAGTATTTCACTAGAGAAGATTACAACCACTCAGGGTGTCACTAACCGTTTCCAGAAAACTGGCATGTGAAAATTAGACTCACCCATCCCTTGGGTCAACAGCAATGCCTCTTGGGTTATAAAGGTCCTTAGTTATAAGCGATGAAAGATAACTTCCGTTGAGCTTGCACACAAAGATCCTTTTTGCTGAGCTGTCCACAAAGTATAAATTTTTTGCTACCCAGTCCACGGCAAGGCCGTCTGGTACAGCTAGTCCATCTTTAACAACAGCTTCTACCTGATGACGACAAAATGACAACGATGAAGGAATACTGAGAATGACACAGCAACCCATTCATAACATGTCTCTGACTTGTTCCTTGTCGAATAAGCAATGGTGGAACAGTGTTAATGTAGGTTCTATGTAAAATCAAAGTGTTATAAATCACGATAAAAGAACATGATCGATGTTACAGGTCCAACTGGACATCATCAATATTTTAAGCATCTCCTGTGTCAAAGATCCTGACAACATATCAGCTGCAAATGAACGAGACGTTCTTGGAAAGTCATCGTGGGTAGACCTGGCTGAGCTAAAAGAACCAAACACTTCTCAACACAAGTAGGAAAATAATACAAATCAAGACTAGTCAACCTACTTTCTGTGGATGACCCCCATCTTTCTCAAACGAAATATTTGTTCCATAAATAGCATTTTCTGTCACATCTGTCCAAAAGAGCTTTCCTTCGCCAACATCAAAGTCAATGGCGACTGTACGGCTTAAGTTTGAGAAGATGAAGTTATAATTTGTTCCATTTAAACTGACTTGACGTATGCTTTTCCTGTTTGCTAGTAATAACCATGGTTCTTCATCCCCTACAACAAGAGAAGTCCAGAGATTCTTTAAAACAACAATTTATCTGCAAGATCAATCACACTCCCAGCAGGAACCATTACCTTGCGGACGACAGGTTCGTGGGGGTTCAAAGACGTAGCCTTCCACACAAGAGCACTTGAAAGATCCTTCAGTATTGAGGCATTTGTGATCACATATTCCAAGCGTTGAACATTCATTTACATCTACAAAGCAGTAACAACATTGAACTGTATATTGACGAAGTTATAGGGCAATATATTTTTTACCGCAATACAGCCCAGCCTTATGGGACACTTAAACAGAGTTCAGTTTAGCTGGTACGTCATGTGTGGTAGATGTATCTTCCCACCTCGTCTTTTTTGCAGTGTTGAGTTGGGTAGAGAGAGAACTGTTCCTACATCAAAATAATGCAGTTCTGCTTGTGACAACCACAATGGTGCAACACAGACTTGATACAAATTGTACATCATTAAGACCTAAATCTGCATTGTTATACATGACTTTCATCACATGGGAGTACATGTATTCACTCACTTCAGAATATTACTTTTTACACATAGCACTAAAAGAAAGTTTGATGAAACTCTGTAACGTTTCCAGTAACTAGGTTCCCAAATGATATTTGGACTTATCCACTAAGGCCCTTAAAACAACAAAACTGCTATTGCAATTACTTAAGGGATACAAGAGTAACATGTACATAAATGTACAAAAAAGACCAATTTGCACTTACCATTACATGAAATCCCATCAGAATCTAAGACATAACCAGGTTTACAAAAACAAACAGCTCCTCTCGTTGTTTGCTGACAAAGTTGGCTGCAATTTTTCTGCCTTAAACAATCCTGATTTACTGAAAGATACATGAACACAAAACTTGATACATATACATGTACAGTTATAATTATAACAATTCACGATGAACAAGTATCAATAACGTAATAGTTCAGCCAATTTCAGCGCAGTGAGTAAACATTGATTTTCCAAACATGATTTCCTTAACATGGTTTACCTGTACATAGTGATTCAGAACTATTATATGTATGGTTTTTGACTAAGCATGAGGCCAAGATGGCTGGATATTGGCCAAGTTCTTTTTTGCGTGTTTATGGACCGAGACGAAGTCGAGGTCCATAAACACGCAAAAAAAGAACAAGGCCAATATCCAGCCATCTTGACCGAACAAGCTTGGTCAATAAAGGATTTATTATATGGGATAAACACCAAAACATGATAAATTATCCTTGCGGAACATAGCCCGTATCCCGAGCGGGCAAGATAGCTCCATCTTGCCCGCTTGGGTAGCCAATCACAGCGCGAGATTCAGTTCATCTTGCCCGCTCGCGGAGCTAGTCGTATAATAATTTGCCTTATGTTCAACTAAATCTAAGAATCCTTTCCAGAATTATTGTGCATGGTTATGGTCAAATCACATGGGGGGGGGAAATGTCAGGCTAATTTTGTTTGACAGTATAATTCACCTATGTAGCCCAGCTAATTTGTCGTTTTGGCCATATTGGGCCAGCTACCATTTATTCATCTCTGCAATTCGCTGCAACTTATTTCTATGTTAAATCAAATTCATACAAGCTTGCCAAGTAAATCATGGCAGGTGAATAACGTGTTGACAGCAATGATCTACACACTCCACTGAAATTGACTGAAGACATCAGTTGGAAAATTAAATAATCTAGCTCTTCATGGTGTGGTAGGTCCACAGTACATGTCACAAAATAACACTGTTGTCTTCATTGTTTTCCCTGTTCTTTTGTCCTTTTTTTCTCTATTGTTTTAGGCCAGCTGTTTATGCCTTCTACACTAAGTAAGAGCCAGTAATTCCTGATGCACTTTGTTAACTTTGTTCTTAATATGTGTTCTGGTTTCCATTGATTCTAAAGCAATATGCAAAGTTAAACTTCCAATTTACACGATGTACATTTCCTGCGTAGGTCAAACAATGCACTTACAACAATGTGTGCCCTCATCAGAATTGTCACCACAATCATCATTTCCATTGCACACTTGAGTCATATTTAAGCAATGAGAGGTCCCCAAACATTGCCACTGGTTTGGTGAACATGTCACAGGCCCTGGAAGCAAGAGGCAAGAAAGCAAAACTAATTATTTAAGCAGCAATGGGTCTGATGGAAGACCATACTGTACACTGTACATTAGCAAATCAAACATTTATTATTAAAATGTTACATTTATTTATTAATTAAAAATGTATTTCTATTAACATTACTGCACTATTTATTAAACATAATTATTAAATTAAAAAAAATAGATTACCACAACCCTGTTCATCAGAATTATCTTGGCAGTCATTCTCTCCATCACATTTCCAATTGATGTCAATACATGTGCCATCTGAGCATCTGAACTCACTGGATGCATCACATTTACTCTGTGCTATATATCAACATGTAAAATAAATTATATCAAAGAAAAAAGGTGACAAAAAATGGACAGAAAAAAAATTAAGTAGAGAAGGCCCCAGATATTCACTGTCATATATAGTCAACACAGAACCAGCATTTAACAATATCTTACTGCACTAGTCTAGGCATGACGCCTTTGCTACAAAAGCAACACTCCCTCAATAGCTCTCTGTCTACCATTCCAAAGTTAATAAATTATAATTATTTACTGATTAGACTAGCCATGTAAATACATTTATTTATTACAAAACAATCTACAGAAAATATGCATGCACTGATTAGCTGATGTGTTTCTGTAACTCAATAGTCTTATAGAAACTACACTGTAGCACAAGCTGTTGAAAATATGTTCTCTATGTTGAATGTTGCATTATAGAAATAATCATGAAGGGTTGGAAGAACACAGAAAAGCTGTGGAAACACTCGCCTCATGTTTCCACAGCATTTCTCATTCTCCCAAGCTGTGTTTCTATGACTTGATAGAAACACCGAACATCTTTTCTATATCTTAATTAGAGTATAGACATGAATACATTAATTGGTACTTTTTTGTACCAGAAAGAAGAGGAAGCAACTGCAATAATATACTTCACTCAAATAACTGCTATCATCAGGTGAATAATCACAACAGGCCTACATTACTTACTACAATTAAGCTCATCACTCCAATCTCTGCAGTCGTTTTGGTCGTCACAAACCCAATTTGCATTAATACACAGACCATTGTCACATGTGAACTCACTGGGATGACATGGTGGACCTTGGACATTCATGAAAAAGCAAATTCAAATTAACAAGACATTATATTAATTTGGCAAGTGCATACCACAACAAACATTTTGGACACTTATTAGTTAATCCTTCAGAAGTACTGTAATAACAAAACTTATGTCAGTCTTAAGTTAACATACTCAAACTCTCTCTTTTGAGCTCTCATGGTGAAGGACCTAAGTATATGTTTACTAACAAAGATTAGCAAGAGCAGCAAGCCCGTGAGTATTGTGAAGCCTTTTTCCAAATGTAGTTTTCTCCAATTATTAACCTACTTTGTAAATGTTGTCAAAGAATATTATCTCATCAAGTACACATGGCAATGAGTAATTTTACAAGTAGATTGAAAATCACAAAGTTATATGACTGTACATTCACTGGACACAAGCCTCCCAGTTATAAGGCCTTATTAAGCCTGCCCAAACCCTTTACAAAATTTAGTAGGTCCAGATTTCATATTAACAACTTTTTATTAGTACATTGAGAGTACCTCATTAGTTAATTAACAAGTATGACAGGACAACATCCAGTAGCTGTTCTGTATGTATTGTACCACTGAACAGAAATACATGCATGCAGATGTCTACATGTATTACCAGTACTTACACGTAGGATTAATTATTCAAAAATTTATACTCACCTAATAACCTTCAGTGTCAGTAGTTACTGTATAATCTTATGTAATATACTCACCTGGGTCACAACCAGTCTCATCAGACAAATCTCCGCAGTCATCATCCTTATCACACCTCCAAGCCATAGAAATGCAGATTTTTCCATTTTTACAGCTGAAGTCATGGGGAGCGCAAGTATGATTTTCTATATATGATGAGGATTTACACAAAGAATTAGGTAATGGTTGTGATGAAATAGTTTGAAAAACTGCAAAGTTACGAAATGATTGTCTTTGCTCTATTACCAAAGATTACCATGAGCAACATATTCATTATCAACTACTTAATAACCAAAAGTGAGGTCATTACAAGAAAATCTTAAACTGAGGCCTCGCCGTATTTTTTTTAAAACATTAAATGATGCTAAACTGGAATTTTTCAGAGGGGTGGGAATAGGGGGGGGGGGGCAACCTAAAAATACCTTCTTTGGAGGGTATCACTGTGTACTATCTGGAAATGCATATAATGTAATAATTACAAAAGTAATCTACAAAGCTTAGGATTCCCCTTTTTGACCAATTAGTATTTAAAAAATGAATACTGCCTCAAATGCCACTAAAATTCTAAAACATTATGAAGGTCAGTTGTACATAGTGCCCAGCTGCTAAGTAGAAACCACTTTACTGATCATAGATACTCAGTAAAGGTCGTTAAAAGATTCAACTTAAATCCCAAAAAGTTCTGAGGTTTCAGTTAAGTGCTAAATATGAGAATTGCAAGGTCATGCTTGAAATCTTGTTTCATAGTTAACGTCTCAAACAATTGACCTCCAAACACTGTACACAGCTTTTGGTACATAGATGTGGATGTACACTGTACAACATGATATTGATAAAGTACCCCAGAAGGTGCAATACTTTTTATTTGAAAATTATGCTAATGTATAATTAAAAATTTATTGTCAAAGAGGAACCTACTACAGTCCAACTCATCACTGCCATCGTCACACTCTGCACTGCCATCACACTGCCACCTTGTGGGAATACAGCGATTGCCATTAGCACATCTAAACTGGGTACTGAGGCAAGTTACAGCTGTTGGTGAAACAATACACAAATTAAACTACAGAGAAAATCTCAGATAGTGCAGTGTGTAACTTACAGCTCCAAATGGAATACAGTAGTCACACAGGTCATCACCCCTGCCACTTTCTCCCATTGGTATAGCTTTTTCCTTTTGCAAAATCCATGTATGGGCTGACAAAAACTTGAGATAAGGCTTGTCCCTAGGGCAAACTGGAATTTAAGTATTATTGAGCCCTGCTTACATGTATACATAAACCTAACAATACTCACAACAATCACTCTCATCTTCCCCTGCTGGACAGTCTTTGTCACCATCGCACTGCCATGTTAAAGGTATACACCTGTTGCTGCAAGCAAACTCTAGCGCTGAACAATTCAGATCACCTGAAAAATATTGCAAGAGATCACTTTTCCATCAGTTTAAAGCTGAGAGATTTAATTGATCCTTACCAAGTACATGGTATAGACATGAAGAAATATCAACCAAGTTTTGTTTTTTCTTTGCTCAACGTCAACAAGATGAGCCTGATATCTGGGGTACAGGTACTTTTGAGACTCTTCTGACGCCTGCACTATTAGCTTGCAATCCATCCAAACAAACTTGTTTGTGCATTTATCCCAGGGCCCTACAGATTTTCATTCAAAGGAGGGACTGCGCAGTCTAGAGTACTTATCGATGTTCAACTAACAAAATCCTGTTTGAATTTTCAGAAATTTACTTATCCAATGACAAATAAAGGTTGCATTTCTCAGAAGTTCCAGAAGAGAGGACAACTTTCAATTTCTATTATTACATACAGCTGTATTACCCAAAGATTTGAAAAAAAATTACTGGGAACTTTTTATCCCATTTGGTTTTCTCCCCTTAATTTCTAGAATTTGTATTTGAATGGTTCATGAATTTCAGATTATACCAGAAATCTTCTAAGGAAATCTCTGAAAGTACCATAATTTGCCACTTTAATAAATTTTTGTGGAATTTTGGTTTGGCAATAATATATACATGTACATTATTATTTTAGTACTAACAGTGGTTCATCTTAACCTTTTCTTGACTATTAATAGAAAAAGACTGCTAAAAGTAGCCAGCACTTAAAAGGGTAAAGGAACTGCAGGTGGACCAAGTGATTAAACTTGATCTTATTTTGCTCATTTAACTGATTAGACTGTAGGAAAAGCACAACTTGTAATAGAAACAATTTAAATATTGCATTTTTTTAAAAAAAACTTTTATTAATACTGATCAGATCTACAGGATTTCAAAATAAAACTCAAGCATGGTTTACAGCTGGTTAGCGAAAAGTTATTCATGCATGCCAAGAACTTTTAATTTATTCCAAGTGCACTGTCTCTGAAGACAGTTGAAAAGGGTGACAAATAATTAGCATGTGAACAGGCCAAGCTTTGTATTTGTCTCTCACAAATTCAATTTCAAAATGCTTCCTACCGTGCATGTAGTGGAATGTACAATATAGCAGACTGTATAAATTACACTTAATTGACAACTTGCATTCAATTTGATAGATATCTAAGTTTGATTCTGGCAGGTTACTAATTAATATCAATTGAGTGGAATGAAATTTAAAATGGTGACCACCCACAGGGAATTTTATGTGATAACATCCTTTTTATAGTAAGAACTGTTTAATTAAACTGATTTAATCTATTATTATGATGTGTGAACAGCTCTCAAGGTGCTTAAAAAGTATTGTTTACTTTAAACGTATTCTGTCAGTACAAAGTCAAGTTGTTATCTAACCTAAGACTAGTCAATCCCAAAACAAGCAAAGTCATGAAACCTACTGTTGCCAAAAGCTTTAATTGACTGTTATATGAAAGGGTTTTTTTATTACTAACATAACTATAAGTATTTAAATCTTGAATACCAATGACGGGGACAGAATTAAACATACAAATAGAAAAACTTACATAAATTGGCTAATTGACAAGAAGATCGATAAAAATATGACAGGTATGAATTAATGTGAAAGCCCTGGGGCCTAGTTATATATTAAGGATGTGACAACTAAGAGCTATATTGAAAAAATGTTTTTTGTTGTCAAAATTTCAAACCTTCGTTTCATTTGTGATGATCATCATCGCAATTGTAAGGTACTAATTATAATAAGTGAAAATCTTGAGCATATATTCCTCGAACTCATTAATAATTCATTAAGTTTAAACAAAGGTAATCAGGACCGTATCAGTGTTTGGATATCTAATGTTAATTAGCATACATTTCAACAATTTTATCTCTCCGTTTTCTCCTCAGTTTCTGTTTCAGTTGAGAATGATATCAATATCAAACACTTATAATACATGCATATGTAAGACAATGTTTGACCACATTTTCAAACACCTCTAACATATTCTTCGAAAATGTGATCAAACACAGTCTTTTGAACTTGACATGTTAAATAGCACACCACAGAAGGATGCTTGCAGCACACTTGACACCTCATTTGACATGCGACATTCCTGGGGGGGGGGAGTAGAAATATTCCTAGTTGCTTCATGCTACAGAAACTGGGATAAGCTCTGGCCTGATGGGCCACTATGACTACATGTAGTACCAGTATGAACAATATTTATTTTTTAAAGAAAAGTTCAATAATTGGATATCTAGAATGAAAACAGTGCTAAACTAGAGAATACAGGGCCACTTATTTACATCTTATTGAATAACAATAGTGCCTATTGTGTTATACTTCGTTCTTAAAATGGTTTTGACACATGTAAAATAGGTGGTCCAAAGTGGCCCTGCATTCTGTAGTTGCTCCCAAAACAGTTACAATGAAAATTCCTTAAGAGGTTAAAAATTTCTGTAAGGTATTACTTTGGGCATTAATAAACCAGACTGTAATGCAAAATGTTTCAGTAGCTCTAAAATTACACGACTGATATATTAAATCATTTATTGCATTTCTTACTAAATAAATTGTTAACATTCATTTGTTGTCTACCTTACACATTAACACTAGTCGAAATACATTATGCAATATCTAACATTCCAGACACATTGGAAACAGATGGTTATATGCTTCAGCGTGAACATGTTTGTGTACATTACACAGCTTTTTTTTGATTCAAGCTCATGTGAACTGTTTGTGGGACAAGACCCTGCAACCAGTCCCTCAGTATAAAATCTTCAGGGGACTAGTTGCAGGGACTTCTTGTAAGGACTATAGTCCCCTTGTGTGTGGCAACCTTAACCTTGTTTGGATACTTTTCCTCCTTACTTTTTTTGGTTTTGATCAACAAGTTATATCAAAAATGCAAGACAGTATTTGACTGTCATTTCCAAACACCTCAAATTCCATCACAAATACTCCCCTACCCATTATATTTTTAACTCTCCTCTCCATGTTTTGAAAAGTGGTCAAACACGATCTTTCATGTTTGATGTATGACTCGTTCTTAAAATCCAATGCAGTTTGATGTAGACCACATTCTTACTACCTTGAACCCTTAAGAATACATTATAGGACAGTCATCTTTGTTTAGTTACTGTAAGACAGGCAAATACCGGTATTTGCTTAGAACTCAAGACTGCTACCAATGCACAACTCAAGTAAATTATGTGAAAAGAGAAGAATGTACTTCTTGCTGAAAGCTTTCTTAAAATAGTGCATGTTAAACAATATACATGTAATGAAACATCTCAACATTTGTAACAATTTGAGGGCCCTCTACATGTATATAGATTTTTCATCACTTACTTCATAAATTTCAAGTTATAAAATACCATTAATAGCACAAAAAAAGACTGTGTGTTAGGAATTCTATAATTTTAAACACTAACTCATATATATAGTTTCTATATATATATATATCAATATGTTAATGGCAGGTTCATGAAAATATAATAATTACAGATACATTTATCAATTGATACATTATGATAATTAATGTAGATATGGAAAGTAGTTTGGCTGTTACGCTACAGATTTTTCAAGTGGGTATCGGCAACTGTAACAACTATTTTTAACAGATAAATTTCATTAAGAAAGTAATGTAAAACAACAAATCTAACCTCTTGACTATGACAAAATAATTTATTTCATTGCTACTCATGATCTCATTTGCAAACTTTTTACATATTTTTAATAGTTCTAGACCGTTCAGCATTAAATATAATTACTTTTTTATTAATGACAGCCCAATATATAATTTTATGCTAAAAAGTTTAAATCTGAATGCTTTTGTTGATTACTTTGAACCATAAATCTTATTTTGTCACACCATTGACAAAAAAGAGTTGTTTTTCATAGACCCACGCAGAGAATTTATAAATTGCATTTATTTTCAATAAATCATAAAAAAGATAACTTATTAGGCTAATATTATCTAAACGTTACATTTAGACACATTTGAAGGAAATGGTGTTAGCAACGTAACTTCAGCTTTACAGACAGTATATCTCGGATTACTGTAAAAAGACAAAGCCCAATTCGTCACGCCCAAAATATGATGTTAATAAACAAGTAAGCTTAATTTTTTGGCACGTCTTGGAATACTAAACGACAGCATATTCGATATTTGAACAGCACTATCGAGTGCTGACAACATCGAAAGGTAAGCTTACTTCTACAAACACTGCAAAATTGTTGGCGAATAAATTCTATTATGCTTCATAAAAAGCGATTCATAACGCTCTCGAATAAACAATAGTTGATGCGCCTTCGCCTAAACGTTTGTTTGAAAGCGCCTTGCATTTGTATAACAATCCATACACGTGTTGAGAACGCGACGAGGTTCCTCGTTCAAATGTGTAAGGGAATTGCATTGTATTTTGAAATACGCAGCTCTTTTTTCCAGTTTGAAGTCGACGACTTGAGATAAAGGAAATGAAAGGCAAATGAAAGACATAAAAAAACCGACGAGTTGTCATGACCTCGTGTACTGCGAGAAGATCGATTACGCAGGATTTTATACGCGCACTGCAGTCGCCTTCACGTTTGCACAAGTTTTACCCCTCTACAAAGCAAATTCCTGATGTCAAGACTATAAAACAAAGCAAAAGATCCAGGGCATTGTAAGAAGAGCAATGTACGAACGGCATTTGAAGGTTTCAGAAGCCGAGAATACTGTAGACACAAAAGTTCACTTAACTTAAATTAAGCTTACATACCGTTTGAGGGCAGAGAGCAAGTAAAGCAGGTGGACAAAACGAGTACAACAACACTGTAAATGGCAGAACTTGGGAGAGCCATGTCTCTCATGAGATGTAATTCTCACTTCCACAAGTTATGAAGGCATCGCACCGGCCGCTACAGGCAACGAAGTATACTACCTGTCCGCCTCGCGGTTCACGCGTGATTCCAACTGAGCGTGACCTCAAATGTCCGGCGCGGAGGACGTTTGCTGATTTTTATTAAAATGCAAATATTGGGCTCAATGACTCCGCTTATCGCCCGCATATCTGGGTATGGCTGATTTCACAGGGATGTAATACGCTTTTTCCAGAGATATATTCCACGATAAAGGAATTTCTGAAGAACAGCATGAGCCTCTCAGATGTTCCCCTGCAGATGCAATGACTTGGTCTTTCCGAGCCACTTTTGGTGTTTGATTTGATCCCAGAGAAATTTGATATATATTCGCCACTTGTTTCATCGGCGCCCGCAAATTTGAAAATGTGAAAAATAATATTATCTGCAAACACATTCAGAAAGCGCGATAGACGAGACATCCCCCTGTCTTTAGCGTGGCTGTAAAATGTAATTATCTTTGGGTAAGCTTTTAGCAGACTTTCATAGCGTGCAAAAAGATATTGAAAAATACCCGGAATGAAATATGCCCAGACACAAGAGGTTTTGTTTTTCCTGCAAAAAAACAACTGTAACTCATCAGAGCACTCAAATTTTACAAGTAGGTACCAAATTTTCAAGATTCCGGCACTGTTAACCAGTTTTAATTTACAGCTGTTTGAAGACTGCAAAGTCTTTTACAACTCAATATCTTCAACAAACGAATATAATGTTGCGGCGATCTGGTTCCGTGAGGCTTGTAGCATGCCTAGCTGGGTGTATTTTAATCGAACTGTCTGGCTAAAGCTAGTACATTGCTCAGCATACTACTCAAAAATAATCCCTGCCAAATATGTTGTCTACCTTCACCGCAAATATGCATAGACTGTTACATATTGCTTTTCCAACCCGAGTTGTAGCAATAATTTTTTTTTTTTTGCGCTATCAGTTCAATGATCAGCGCGAAATTCCGACAGAAACTTGACAATACTAGTGCCATATATGTTACTGCCTTTAGGGACGAAATCACAATATAGTAGTAGAAAATTAAACTACAGATCGAACAAAGGTTCAGGAGATATCGCAATTAGCCAATCAGAAGCCGTGTCTAGTGTCCTGGTATCCTGCGATATCTGTTTGTACATGGTCACTTAGCGGAGTTATTATTTGGCTACGGCTAATCCGGCTGCGTATCTGTCTCATTCCGTCTCGCCAGCGGTATTTTGGCAGGACTACGTTACGCCAAAATGCAAATCATTGCTCGACCAAACTCGCCCGATATGCTACCCAAGTGTACCAAAAAGGCGACAAGGTAAAAGAAACGCGACGCCTGGATTAAAGCCATTCAGGCGCCTTATTGCATTTCATTTTCCAGCTTTTTGTTGGCTTCGAGATCGTTCATAGGTCCGCTAGGCATACGAAAAGCTTCAGAGTGCAAATAAAACAAAGTTTGTCGTTTATATTTTAGAACGGCTTTCGCTTGAGTGTTGCTTGAATGTAGAAAGTTATTTGCACTGGATTTGATTTGAATTACAATGCTAAGCGATTGGCTGAAAACTCGCGCCACTTTGTCACCCAATCAGAAATAAAGCTAAACCATTCCTTTCCCGCGCTTTGTATTTGCTTGGAGTTTTGATTGGTTCATTGGATTGTCTCTGTCCTTTTGTGATTGGCCAGAGTGATTACTTTGGTTTTGGTTTTGATTTTAGGAAACTCAACTGAATATCACCCTAACAAAAGAAACGTTTAAGTCGTTGATACCCGCCGCTTCTAGTAAGAGCTTAGTAGTGGGGTTGGGTGGTTTTGGTGTGTTTAAATAGTAGCACCTGGAGTTACACTGTTGAAAGAAGCACGGAAATAGAAACCGCAGACATCAATTAATGAAGAGCGTTCATTGAAACCTTTGGGGGTCGCCATGGAATCGATTTTGAAAGATAATTTTCTGTTCTTAATTTTTCGTCTTTCATGCAGTGCAGTTGCCCTGGCTTTACAAAGAGCAATGCAAGATCAAATCGTGTTTTTCGCAGAATGGCCGGGGAGATTAACTTGAAATGTTTGGAAAGAGATTTAGAGGCATCTTTGATGGTTGGGACACTATAGGGGACGCAGTGCGCATGGTGCGGGACGTGAAATGAGAACAAGCCCCTTCGAGTTTACTCGTAGCACGCATTTTGCGGGGACAGAACGCAGACTTGCACACAAATTCCTGCCGCGTAGTGTTATCGGGCCTTAGATCTCGCAAAATCTCGGATATTCCAATAATTACGTAACACGTGGTCTGAAGCAGGGGTGAACTGGAACTGGAAAAATATCATTTTTAGATGCATTTAAATATTGTTTGATTCAAAATAACTTAGCCTCAATGCAAGTGCAATTGCTTTGGGCGGACGTCATTCACTATGGCACATTTCAGTGACCCTTAAGTGAGGGTCGTATCCTACCCTGTCAGTCACCTACGACCCTCAACTTAGCAGAAACAACAACAACGACAACCTCTATTTGTACTCTCTTCCTCTCTTACGTCTACTAATGGCACAAAATGTCGATGATAGAAATTAGAGTACTGGCTCCCTGGGATTCGGGGCAGGCGGAGGCAAGGCAGCCAATCTTTCGTATATTAGGTTGATGGCGGGTGACAGGGAGATAACGTACATTTCAGGCTATTAATTAAGGTCGGGGTATGACACGTACACGCGAGACGTGGACAAGTCCTTTCATGTGTTCACACAGCACGCGCGCTGCAGGGACAGTCTTCGAGCTGGTGCACGGAAAGCGGATATTTGATTCATTTCTATGCTGTAGCAGGGACAGTTTGTGAGAGCAGTTAATTCACACGATTCGACACAGTGATTGATAACTTTGTCCGTGCCTCGTGACGCGTGTACTCAATCCAGCTGTATTTCATGTTGCCGGGACAAAATTCTGTCCTCGCAAAAAAAACGTTTTTGCTAAGGTGGGCAAGTCACACTAGTGTTTGGTGACATACCCCTGAAAGAACACGTTGTCTAATAAATTTTCATCAACGAACGCATCTGTCATACTGATCGTTTTTTTCGAGACCCTTTGACGAAACACGACACATGACTTTTAAATCGCGCAATGCTCATTCACATTTATCACCATTTGTTTGAGGCCCCTTCTACACCACTGGCACACCAGAGAAATCCGAACACTGTACTGCATGTATTTTTTTCCATTCCGAAAAATCACAAGCTTTCTGTCAGCACTACGCGGAAGAAAGTTGAAAACTCGACAGTCACCGATCGGTTTGGATTTGTGTTTTCAAAACAACTCGGGTAGGGAAATCACATGATTATCATGCAATGATTAATTGTTTTCGTAAAGCTGCGTTTTCAAAATACTTTATACACATCACGACACCACGCAGGAGAATAAATTTTAAAACAGCGTTTTCACTCTCAAAACGCATCTAATGTTTTCCATTACGCTGTTGCATGAAAATTTGATAAAGCAACATCTTCGCCGGTCATTTTAGATTAGTGTTTAAAAAGACCCGGGTAAAGAAATCACCTGATTTCCGCGATGTCATCGTTCTTGAAAAGCTCCTTTCTTCGATCGCGACGGATTATAGACAGTTGGCCTAAAGGTAAAAATCAAGCAGAGTTTTCAAATTTCTCTGGCGTGTTGTTGACGAAGCCTTTATAATTATCGTATCATTATTCTCTTTCTCTCTCTCTCCCTGCACTACAGATCCGCGTCTACTTAGCTGTTGTTCTCACCACCCTTCTCTACGGCTCAGAGACATGGATGACCTGTCGCAGTCGCATCATCCGTCGCCTCGAGCGCTTTCACCAGCGCTGTTTCCACTCCATGCTCAACATCCACTGGAATGACTTCATCACAAACGTTGAAGTTTTGGAGCAGGCTGAGACACCCAGCATCGAAACTGCTCCGATGGGCAGACCATGTCTCCAGAATAGAGGACCATCGCCTACCGAAAATTTTGCAGTATATTATTTTGCAGTCTCCACCGGCCATACACGTGCAGAGAGAGGTGCTCCCAAGAAACGGTACAAGGACTGCCTCAAGAAGTCCCTCACCGCATGCCATGTTGACCACCAGTGCTGGTCAGACCTGGCTGCAGACCGTGGTGCCTGGCGTCACCCCGATCCACCAAGCTGTCACTGATTTAAAGAGGACAGGAGGGATGCACTCAACGACAAGCGTCAGAGAAGAAAGCCCCGCGCCTCCTCTGCCGCCACACCGGACGTGACCTTCACCTGCAAACACTGCCCACGGATCTGCGCGCCTTCCCCGCATCGGACTGATCAGCCACGGCGAGCGTGCCTGCGGACGACGACGTGGACAGTCTTCATAATCTTCGTTTGCGAAGCAGAGCCATGATGATTCTCATTTTGCTTTCCAAAATGTTTTCCATCTACATGTGAACGCAAACCTTGCGTTTTCAAATTGATTCGGTTTAAACGAGTTCCCGAAAGCTTTTTTTTTATGCTGGATTAGTGTGAACGGTAGTTTTTAAAATTTCCCCGGTGCAGTGTACGTAGACCGGTTATTAGAGGACATTGGAGAACGACAAAAATAAAATTATATATATAGTTGAAAGTAGAGAGCTTAAAGAGTCCACATTTAACCTAATAATATTATTGTTTGACTGACAGCAACACCTCCTTCAGGACAAGTCCGTGATAACCGTTCTCAGTGGCCGACGCGCGTGCATGACTGTCAAGAGTTAGCCAACCTTGTTCCCAGGATCTCACTTCTGAGCGAAAGAGACCCTGAAATCCCGGACAGTGCAACCTCGATTTCTCGAACTCTCATTTTCTTTCCAACCTCACGATAAATCGAACCAAAAGTAGTTCTTTCTTCTCAATCGAACACTGAAATTTAACCCATGATCTCTCGAACTTTTTTAACCAATTCTCTTTATCTTTTTGGAGGTTTGAAAAATCGGGATTCCACTGCTTACACACATTGTGTAAAGTAGTGGACATAAGTTATTGATTTTGTCGACACGGAAGAAAGAATATTGGATGTCAGCAAAGGCTCATGGGTGGCACTTTTGTAAAAAGAGACGATTGAAAGTTTATTCTTAGTGTGTAAATAGCGTCATCTGATTTTATTTTTAATTTTGTTGTTTATGTATGAACCTTAAGTCCTCAAAATCCCAAAGGTAGTGCTACTACATTTGGTCGGGGGTACACGGTCCCTATTTTTCCTTATAACAG
>OMLO01000173.1_pt1 | contig 34912 bp, 21 predicted proteins | sample 1674811 | NCBI WGS metagenome assembly OMLO01 (sample SAMN06265003, study PRJEB25207) | coral metagenome | isolation source: Coral host | place: Mexico:La Bocana,Puerto Morelos, Mexico | collected 2008-11-13
TAAAACACAATGGGCATTTGAGAACACCAGGGAAAACACAAGCCTCAAGAGAGTGGTTTCTGACATAGACTTTTGCTACTTTGAACTCTGTCACGCGGACATCACGTTTTTTTTGAACACGTGATTATTTGAACATGTGGTTTTTGTTGATTTTGAGATCGATCAGGATTGTAGTTTTGGCAGTTTTGAATTCCGTGCATAAGTATATTAGCTGGTTTTTGTCCGATGTTCGTTGGAATCGAGAGGTCCATTAAAGGAGAAGACAAAACTATATAACAGTTTCTACATGTACATCTCAAGAGTTCTCAAATGTTTAAAGCGTTTTATCACTGTCACAGTGTTATGCATTTATTTTCCACAAACCTAATGGTTAGTTTAAATATGTTTACGCAGGAAAGCTGTATTTGTAACTGGACCATGACAACATAGTACGTACTTGTCCTTTTGTTTACTTTTCACTTTCTTTACATTCAGCTCTTCATCTTCCTCATCTTCCTCCGCAATTTCACTCCGAACCTAAAAGAGTGGTCAGGAAACAGAAGATGTGAGCAAAGTTGTCTTCAAATGTGGACTGAAAAGGCTACCTAATATTTGTTTTTTCTCTAGGCCTACTCTACCCAAGGAAAAACATGAGCTCCAACATTTACTTAATAGTTAACTCTAGTGAACAACGTTTAATGACTGGATGACACTTCAAGCTTAATTTTTTTTAAAAAAACAATAAAATTTGACCTCTTCTTAGCTTGTTTATAAAGGTTTTTGTAGAGTTTACAGTCATGGAAATATCTAAAAAGAAAGACTTTTAAGTACCTTTTGTAACAAGGCAAAGTCCAGGCCTTTCACAAGATGAGTGTGTTCCATGTCACCACCAAGAAACTTACTCTCTTGAATAGCTTGGCGACGTCTCTCAGCTGCAGTGTTCCTATTATAAACAGAATGATTACCCAAGATTAATGGAGGAAGTTAACACTTGTAATATGTTGAATGAACCACCAATAAAATATTATTAGGGATTTAGATCTAGACTGATCTGACGGTATTATAAAACCATTTGCAATTTTGCATCGTATAAAATTATCTATCTTACGTTGCTTCTGCAGTAGGCCCAACTGCTCGGTAGTTGGATGTGGAACTGAGGGTATCGGTTGACTGATAGTCAGGGTTTAGACCATCTCTTCGTTCCCTTGCCTGAAAAAGTCAAAGTCAAGAATCTGGAGTTATACTAAGTTAAGCTACTCAGCAGTGATTTGCCAATTTAAAGTAGGTAGTCAAACCAGGCAGAATATCAAGTTGAATGTGTTTTATATGAAAATTCATTTTCATAATTATATCAAAATTATTGTATTCACTAATGACATTTAGATTTGCCCATTTGGATAGCAGCTACTGAACAAAGAGTTACTAAATCATAAAGAGACAGGTATGTAACCTTCTCTCAAGGAAGTAAAGGTTGTACATTTGAAATTATGTGAATTTCATAGAACATTCTGTAAAAATGCTTATATCAAACTACAGTTTGTTCTCATAACCATCTTCCCTCCTTGACAACTTACTCGATCTCTATATTTACTTGCAAGCTCTTGTTCTCTTTCCTCTTCCATCTTCTTAAGCTTTGCATAATACCTTAGAAATTAGACCAAATGTGACAGTTAAAAACTTTAATATATATCCAAGTTCTCTTCTGTAACTGTGCAAGATGAACTATGGAGCGACATACAAATAGATGTCCTCAAGCACCGCCAAGGTTTACAGGTACCTAGCTCGAAGTGCAGTGGCAATAATATTATTAGAATCAAAACAACTGCAACTTTAGAACATTTTATATTCAAACAATCAAACAAAATTATTCAATCAGTGATAAAAATTATAGTAATTCATGTACAACCTATAAACCAGAAATTCTATCAACCAAAGTTTGTTTCAACAACAGCTCAAATTTACAAAACACATTGACTTACTTCTTTTTCTTTCTTCTTCTGGACAAGGGATCATCGTCATCTCCTTCACCATATCCTTCTTCATCATCCCTGTTTAGATCACACCATATTTTTAAACATACCTGCTTATTATTAGTAACCATGACCATGCAAGGGAGAATATAGAATAATAATTTATATTAAGGATGTTTGCGTGAAAATTTTCTACTTGATAGATTTTTTTTAAACTTCTACTGCAGAGAGATAATGATTTACTTGATTCAGAAATGAAATAAAAATTGGAGGTCACCGGCTTCGTTTCAGAGATAAGGCGTGTGGAAAACTAGTTTGATTTTGTTAAATTGGTGTGCATAATTCAGCATGGTCCCCAGGGTTTTCAGGTTAACAGAGGCAAACAATCCTACTAATATTTTGTATAAGGTTAGTTAATCTGTGGCATTAATAATTTCAAATAGTGCCATCATTTTCACAAACCTTAACCCTTAAAGAGGTATTTAAAACTGTCGTGCAGCTACACGAAGAGGTCAAATGAATGGAATTTGATGGAGCGTTTTGCAAGAAATTCAAACTTGTACTCGATATATTTTTTTCATTTTTTTGCAAAGCGTAGAAAATCGGTAGAGAAAATGAACCATCAAAAGAAAAATAGGGGTCATCAAATGTCCAAGATTGTTAAATCCATGGAAAGTAATAGCAATGGCCATCTGCCCTATTATTGTTCACTTTACTACTTAGCGCACAGGCTCGATGCATGACCTGGCGTGTGAATTTCGTGCGCAGTAAGGATGCGCAGAAACAATTAACGTGACGTCCTTAAGGTTCATCACAGTACAGAGTTTTTTGTGGCCCCTTCAGAATATCTCATCAGAAGAGCGATGAGAAATGGAGACGGGAGACAGCTGGTGGGGAGGGGGGGTGGCTTAACATAAATGGCTATCAGGCTGCTTCTGAATAAAACCTCAACACGAAGTTCAACCTAATTTCTCCAACATTCTTATGAACAACAAATCAAAGAGAGCTCACCTGCTAGTGCGATGAGAATGGATACTACTTGGCACACTCTTACTGCTGTGACTCGATGACTTAGCTGATGGCGGTGCAACAGATGGAACACCAGACCGTGGGGTCATCAAAAGTTTACGAAAGTCTTCATTTGTTAATGCTGGTACTCTGCGTACACAAGAGTAAGATAATTCACACTTCAATCAAATTTTATTTCCTTATCTTAATTTCCCACACCCTAGATCTCACGTATCCTAGTATGTTTTCTTTTGGTAGCCAACCGAGCTACATGTCTCCTATTGTAAGCGGCGACCATCTCCGGCGCCAAAAAGACTTAGATTCTGCATATAACATACTGTTAGCTACACTAAAGATCCAGCTATACAGTACTGTTAAGGATCGAAGGAATTACGCACGTGCCCAAGCTAAAACTAAACGAGAAATAAATGACAAAAATAGCTCAACGCCAAGCCAACACGTATACGTACCCGCCGCCATGATGGCCTCCGTATGATCCTGACGAAGACGGCGGGGCTAATGGATTTGAGAACACTTCAACGCCTGAAAATAAAAGAGCGTGGTTTCAAGCAGGCTTCTCTTATAGTTGGAGACTAGATAAGTGACTAGATAAGGTAGTAATAGCAAAATAAGAGCGCTTCAATCTACCTTCAGACGGCATCGCTTCGACTTTGTTGGTGTTACAAGAACGAGCGAAGACTAGGTAATAACAAGCATCAGGCTTGGTTACTCAGTAGTGTCACAAATACAATATGGCGGGCGAAGTTCAAATCTTCTACTTTCACAAAACTTGGAAATTCCTCTCAAAATAACGTCTGAATTTCTTCCATATCGTAGATATTGGGACTTTTTGAGGTATTATTTTCTTATGGGTAAACGGGTATAATATAATTAGATCTAAGGCTGAATTGAGGACTTTAAAGATACGGTGTACTGACTGAACTTCACATCTTTGGATTACAGTATTTTGTTTTGTTATAACATTCAACGAAAGTTCTTTTTTTCCTTTACAGAACACTGCCTTACGAGATGCAGAATTACATGCATCAACTGCCACGCATCAGGCCCTCGAGGCACATCACAGAAGAAAAACTGTGTCAAATCCTGGAGACTTTTCACAATGCAGATGAAGGGAGGAAAGGATTCTTAACAAATGACGATCTTAAGGTGGCATTTGTGGCGCTCTTTGGCTACAAGCCATCAAAAAATGAAGTAGAACAACTGATGGCCAGGTGCAGTAGGTGTCCTAGCGACCAATTGCTAATCAAGAGGTCTGAAGAGTCAAGGATTGAACAAACTCCTGATACCCCCCATGCTGGTATGTCTTTAGAACACTTCACAGAGATAGCAAAAGCCAAAATTCTGGCGGAAGATTACGACGATGAAATTCGGCAGATGTTTATTGCATTTGATGTAATGTGTCGCGGATTCATCACACTGGACATTGCTAAAAGGGTGTTCCAGCAGGTTGCTCCGTTTTTGGACTCCGTCACCGTAGAGAAGTTGTTTCGAGAAGCTGACATGGATCGAGATGGGAGAGTGAGTTACAGAGACTTTGAATTCATAATGAAGTACACCTTGGATGACGAACTGTAGCAAGAAATGCTATTCTAAATATTGCCAAGCATGATCAATGCCATACTTTGGAAATTTCTTTAAGTTAAATTGTGGGTACTTTTAAACGTTGTCCAGGAAAAGATAAGCTGGAACGCGTGAAGACGTCTTGCACAGGTTCAAATACGTTGAAAATCTTTTAGCAAGTTGCACTTGCTACCCCTCTCAGTTTGTGTAAACCTTGATTTCTTCAATCTTGATTCTTCTGTCAACATTTTGTAATGCACACTGAATTAGCTTAAAATCGACCGAAATCTAGATGAAATCTAGTAGAAATCGCCGAAAACGTTCATACGATACCGCAAAGGAGCGGCTTGGCGGAAACAGTGGACTAGTTTGCGTGATGTCCGACGGCATGAAGCAGATTAAAATGGACACGGTTGAATAATTAATGAGTCTGAAATTTTCAAATACCGGTAGTAATAACGATTGGTTGCAGATTGCGTGTATCACCTTACTACGTTCTGTGTGGCTTCTTGTTTTCTTTTCATCGCGCGAGCCAGTCGTGCGCGCGCTTTGTCAGTTAACAGTGGGGCAGATCTCATTGGCTAATTTTTTCGCGTGCGCTTTCTTCTTCCTTTGTTAAGTCACAGATGAACGCCATCACTTGCAAAACGAATTTGTTCGTTTCAGACGTGTTTTTGCAAAGAGAGAAAGTTTCTTGCTAGATTACCTGTAATGGGTGTTATTTGGAGTTCTTACAAAGAAAACAGAAAGGACAAAAAGAAACTCAAAAGGTTTGTTAACAGCATTCGTTGTTTTTACAGTTCATGGAAAAACGTAAAAAAATTGAACTTACTTCATACATCGTGGAAAAGGAAAACTAAACTGAGAACAGGAGCTCCTGACTGAAAAAGAGTATCAATCGTAAGTTTCATAGCCTATTGACCACTTGTTAATTCAACGGAATCTCAAAATTTAATCAATAATCTTGCACACTTTGCACAAAGTTATGCAAAAGCATGCGCAGTAACTGATACTGAATGCGCATGCGCATTAACTGATAGTGTGTTTCGTTCGGTAACGTTCGTAACAGAAGGTTCTACTGCCGACTGAACAACATTTCCACCTGCTTATGATTTTGCAAACCCACATTTAAGCGACACATTGCTTAGGAATATACATCCAAACTAAAGAATTAGGTAGGAAAACTGATAAAAAAATTGAAGTCGATAAAATCTGGTTACAAATTTCAAAAATGTGGATTTTTTTTAATTTTCCTTCGTGTCTTTATTTCGGTTATAAACCTAGTAACTCTTCATTTAGTAAGATAAATTGATTGATGTTAATCAAGAGCAAGAAAAAAAAAACAATTTATGTGACATGCCACTGGTCATTCCCTACAGAAAGCGTGGGCGGCTTCGCAGTTCCATGTCCCCATCTGAGACAGCAAAGCTAATACAGATGAAAGCTCAACTGGAGCAACAAATCAAAGCCCTTGAAGAACAGATTAACCTCGAAAAAATTGCACTGACTGTCAGCAACTGGTCTCAGCAACGGTTCAACACTTTAAGGTATAAAGACCGTCCAGATTTTGCTTCTATATTCTCATTTACCTATGACCAGACTATGGGAGTGAACAGTAAAGGTTTTTTTTATTCCAACATGTGTTCCGGCGTTCTTGTTTTGGCGAACGTGACAAGGGGAACGTCCGCGCAAAAAAAAAATGCCTGATGGCAGGTTATTTTTTCTCAGAAGTGACGTGTGAATGTGAAATGTGAAAAGATCAGCCATGTGCGTCGTTTCACTCGTGTAAATCACGCAGTTTGGTCTCACCAAGGGTGTTCTGGAAGGCCACCAAGTGCCACCAAGTATTTTTAGGGTTGCTCTCGAAAAAGTAATAAAACAACTCAATTTGTTCGTTTTTAAGGTGGTATCATCAGTGATATAGTTTATCCAAATAAGGTCTGAGCAACATTCAGGTTAACGTTGGTCTCTCTAGGTTCAATTTAAATTTTCTGAAGGGTATCAGGCTATGACTTTTTACATGGGAGTGACCCCCCCCGCGAGACAATCACCCTCTCCTAGGCTTTTCATTTCCTCCTTCAATAACCAGCACCGTTTCGGAGATTGTATGTCTTTCACAACTTAACATTTTCCTTTTATGTCTTACGTTCCAGCTCTTCTGCAGTCAATAAAATGGAAGATCAAAGCGAGGCACCAGACCTCCAATCGAGCGCATCTGATTCCCACAGACCGATAACTGAAGCCTGTCGGTCTGCACAGCTCATGAAAGAACATCCACTGGAAAAGTGGAAAGTGGGCTCTCTTCCACCTGAATTTACACAAAACTGATTAAAATGTTCTTGCAAATATTGAGAAACTTTGGACATCGTACGTAAATGTGATTAAATGGTTTTGCCTTGAATCTGTGGACTAATGAAAAGCATTGAAGCTACTTCTCGCTTGGTTGCCTGAATAACTATGTACACTAGATCCCGGAGCCTCTTGTTATTCTTTATTGCAAAATTCCGAGATCAAGATTGGGTTTGGAAGGGAAAAGGAGTCTGCTAGTGCCCAAGGGTTCCCTTCCCGCGCACTTGATTTTGCGATGAGGTGATATGACGTCAATCACACTCGCAACTACTTTCTAGGTCTTACGTGCATTTTCGGCACCCTCTGTCGCGAGAAGGTCGAAGAGAACGCCTCAGGACAACGGTAGCTGGATGGAGGCCTTCCTCGGAAGAAGATTGATGATCGTAAACAGTGACCAACTAACTATTTGAAGATGTCACTGATTTCTAGAGTCCTGATCCCGGTTGTTCAAAGGCTGGATAACGCTATCCACTGGATAAGTCTTAACAAAACAAACCACGCTATCCCCTGGATAGTGATTTATCCGGTGGATAGCCTTATCCACCTTTTGAACAACCCTTGGCTCAGTTGTTCTAATCTAAGATGGTGGAAAAAGCCACTACGTCCGAAAGCCCTCGGCTTCTTAGATGTGATTCCACCGAGGTCTCACTTAAGGTCAATCTCTAGCCGTGGGTGTGGTAGTTACGGTGCGCCCTCCATCCTCGGGGTGTAGATCGAGTATCGTGGACGCACAGAAACACCCAGGTTTGGTTTATTTCGAAACCGTTATAATACATTTCACGGTCAGTTTTTAACAGAGTGTGTTTGTCAAGAAGTTCTCGTCCCACAAGTATCTTATTAGAGAACCATAGGCTCTTTGCTGCGCAGGTTGGCCAAAATAAAGGTTTTTACTAATGTTACTGAGGCTTCAGTGGGAACTCTTTTCGTGACAAACCCAGCCTAGTAGGCAACCAGCAGAGACTTTTCCTGCTCAGATTTCGGTTAACTTTATCCTACCCCTGCAAAGCGACCCGCCTTTGGTACCCTTTCAGCATCAAATTAAAATGAAGCGAGCTTTGGGTGCGATATGACTTGCTTACTTAGCAAGGCTTTCGAATTCCATTCGCATCTCCAGAGACCAGTCCTTTTCGCCAGCACAAATGTGTTGGCTAAAAGATTTTAAGACTTTTCAATGAACTGACTAGCCTTGTTTATTCTATTCCCGCGATCGCCTGCTGCACGTAAGCCCGCCAGATTTCAGTGTTTACTACCACCCCGGTTCAATTTTCCTTTGATGGGAAAAAGCATTATAATGTAAGAGGATTCTGTTCGAAACCAAAAGTGGGCATATAGTAAGGGTTTAGGGGCGGTGCCTATTAATGACCGGTTCAAGTTAAGAGTTTTATTTAAGAAGTTACCAAACCAGCGACAGAGTTTTGCTTACAGCACTGGTACGTCTATGAAATGAGATTTGACTGCATCCAGGCATTACCATGACTTTTCTGGACAAAAATAGTTAGTAGAGTTAAGTATCTTGCGATTAACTGTCAGTATTCTAAACTCCGGCAACAACTATTTTTAACTTGGCTAAAGTCGATCTTCGATCTTCCTAAACAGATGGAGATTATGGTTACACGAAGAGTATACGAGAAATAAGCAAAATATATGCAAGCTGATTTATGAGCCCGATACCGCTCCGCGACTGCTGCTGGCATGGGAATATGACATATCCTCTCAGTATTCCCGAAATTTGGAGATTCTTGCTACGCCCCACGCATTGCTTTTCGAGCGAGCGAGTCGTGCGCGTGCTTGGTCAGTTATATAACACTAGGACAAATCTCATTGGCTGGTTCTTGCGCGCGCTTTTCCCTCCCTTTGCTACGTCATAAAGGAAAGACTCGCAAAACGAATTAGTTCGCTTCAGACGCGTTTTTCGCTTCAGAAAGTTTCTTGCTCATGATGGACGTTACTTGGAGTTCTTACGCATTAATTAATTAAGATGCTGACGATTAGCGTCTTCTTTCGGAACTTTCGTAACAAAAGTCGCTACTGAACAGCGTCTAAGCGCACCAGAAAAATTTGAAAACGCTGCTTTATTTCTGCGTTTAGGCCTGTCGTTTAGACTAATCCGTCACCCAAACGCTCTTCAAACCGGAGGAATTTGAAAACGCTCGGATTCCGGTGAACGTTTTTCAAAACGATGGCGTGACGATAATCATTTCATTTCCCTAAGTGAGTATTCCTCAGACACAAATCGAACACGAGTAGGACTGTTGCGTTTTTTCAAATTTCAAGAATGCAAAACCAACAAATGTAAATAAACTTGAAAATAAGAAAATTTGGAAACAAATATCAAAGGTATCGGAGGAGTACCCTGAAGGATGCTCGTAGCTCGCGTAACAGTCGCCTCCTAGGCGGAGAGATTGAAAGTGAGCAAGAAAGCGGGCGAAGTGCTCCTTAGTTTTCGAGTTCGCTCCCAGTTTCGTTCCCTCCGCGTACTTGTTTTCGAAAAGGAAAGGAATGGAAACGTCCGAAAGGGGGTTAATTGTTCCTTCATCTGGACATCTGGACCACCCCTCCCCCCCATGTCAATGATGCCAAAATGGCGCGTTTTTGCTCCTTCGCGCCTTCATCATTGCTTTTATTCTGTCCAAGACTGAAGGTCCGGATGATTGGAACTGTGGACGCTGTGCAAAGTGATTCATATTCAGGCTAGGGCCACAGGGTTTGGGTCAAATTTTGGTCGCACAGAATATAACATGATATACTGTGTCGCACGGATAATCCCTGCCCTTTTGAACGACGACCTTTTTTTACCTAAACAAAGAAACTTAAGTGATTTCGCTCGCTAGCCTGGCAGCAGCACAGCAGTTTCTTTCACTAACCATGCCTAGATCTGCAGGTGGCAGACGTGTCGCACAATCACGAATCATTAGCATTTCTTTCGGTTTTCCTTACAATCAGAAGTTAATTTCTGAAGGCCGAACCGATACAGGATTCCTTTATAGTTTGACAGTGATCATACACAAGGCACGCGAAATCTGTGCTAGCCCCTCCTCACTATCTTTCCTCGCTTTTTGTCGAACACCCCTGCAGCATGTCACGTACTGCCCCTAAGGTATCACTGCATTGGCGCGCGCCGGAAACTGCTAACTGAGTGCTCAATTGTTTCCTGCAGTGCGCTCGTGATCGAGGAGAAAGGCTTTGCTCTCTCGATCAAATATAGAAACACCGTCGACCCCAGGTTGACCCTTGAGCGATTAAGAAACGAAGGAATTCATCCACTAGGACATGTAACTATTTATCTTATTTCCTGTGGCTGTCCATCGCAGAATTTTCACAGAGATCATGGCAGGTTGTTCGTTTAGATCTCTTACCGGTAAACACGTTTCTCCAAAGTTTCTCCAAAAGCACAGAAACGTTTTCATGACTTTGTTCACAGATAAGTAACGGATGGTTTAGTGCTAAGTGTGTGTAACGATTGGAACGCGCGGATTAACTTTGATGTTTCTCGGCGCTGAAGTCTCGTTATCTTTTGCTAAAGTGCTGGGCCGAGGTCTGCGACACTTGAAATCCCACAACGGCATTCAACAGGCCGATATGTTCGTGCCGTTTTCTTCTCGAGGTTAAAAATGAAGACAGCCGAAATAAAATGCCTGAAAATCTTTGCATTTCCCGTTGCGAGCTCGTTGAATGTTCAGGGAGTCAAATTGATTGTCACGTCATAGAGTTTAAAATAAGGATTTAAAAACAAAGAATCTGTCTCGAAAACGAGTGCTCTAAAGCTCGAATAAGTCGCATTGCGAGACGGTTTTTATTGGTGATAACTACCCGAGATAAAACCGGGTTATAACGAGGGCAAACGAGGAACACTATGTTGCGGCATGACTTGTCAACATGAAATTTACTGCACGCGCGGAATTTCGCAGATGGCAAACGAGAAGCTGTCAAGTGTCTTGACAATAGCTCGCAATCCAATCGACCAATCAAGCGTGTCTCTTAACAATCGCCTCACAACGGGGGCGGAGAATTACACAGGCAAAGTATTTGAAAGATTTGAACCACAAACCCTTGCCGCGAGCTATTATGGCAGCAGAATCCTTATTGGTTTATTTGCTCAAACAATGCACATATCAAATACAGCGATCTGTGGAGAAATAAATTGTCCAAATACTAGACTGCGTGTGAAATTAGAGGCCTCGCATATGGAAATTAAAAACTTGTGGATTTCTTCGAAATTGTACTCGGCTTAAGCAGGCTTTGCGGTTTGCCGTCCATCAAGCGGACTTCCTATTATGGAACAATGCAAATGAAATTGACATGGCCGCGAAACTGACGAATTCAAATCAGGGAGAGACCGCTGTGTGACTTACAGAGCGCTAAACATGGAGGCTAGTAGCTGAGAACGTTGCGAAGTGTGGCTCGAAGCCATGCCAAATGCAAAGAAGAAAACATGTGAAGTGCCGCTTCCTCTAGGCTGGGAAGAGGCCAGAGACTATGATGGCAGAGTGTATTACATCGACCACAACTCGAAGAGAACATCTTGGGTAGACCCTCGCGATCGGTGAGTGCGTAAGCGTCTAGTGAACCGTAGCAAATATGACCGACTCGATTGTCATCTACCCAAAGCCCAAGCGGCCATTTGCTTTATCCTGCTTCTAGAGCTGTTATTCGGGTGTTCTACAGCCTCTTTACGAAGCGAATGGCTGCATCTACGGGCAAAAAGGGTACACTAATTTCACGGCGCTCTAAATACTATGTGTGGTAACCTGTATGTATTTGAGTTATCCACAAGTATTAATGCTATTTATATGGAATTTACACATTTTTAGCGATCAAACGTGTTAAGCGGGACAGATTGGCCTTGTAAATATACTTGAAGGATTCTGTTGGGCTTCTCCCTGCCAAAATAAAGCATACAACTTCCTGGAGCGCTCGAAACCTACCCAAAAAGTCTGATAGCGTGTAGAAAATTCGTAACTGTCGCTTTGTTATTCCTCTCGGCCTTCCGTTTCGAGCTTTTATTATCCCCAAATATTTCAGTTATGTAAGGGCTTTTTCTCGTCAAAACCGGACCAAACCTTTCTCGATTCTATTTCATCATTTTGGAAGTCAGAGTATCGTGTCTGGCTGAGAAATGTGCTGTTTGCGTGAATCGTTATGATTGTAGCGAGATTTTACTTGTACAGTAAACTAATTTACTGGAAAGGAATCGTTACGTCAAAGTATATGTGATACCAGAAATGGCTAATGCGATCACATTGAGATTTTTCCTCTGAAAGTCATTTTTTGGCCATGTAGCGACATTCTTAATTTAGGTTTTTAGACCAAATGCTGCTTTTTTGGTCTCCTCTTATCAATGGAATTGCTATAAGCCGTGTTTCTAAGGAGGTCCGCGTGACAATTAGCTCGCATTCAATTCATTTTATATTGTTGGACCGATAGCTATGCCTCCCCCTTTTAAGATATGATTGGGATTTAGTGTTTAAGTAAATTTGTTGGCACGAAATGTTTTTGCCGGTTTTGAGTCGCTGTAGATACTTTTTTCGTCTCATTAGGGGACACCTTGTTGCAGTAAGCTTATAACTGGAGATAGAACATAACAACATATATTTTTAATGAAGGCTTATGAAAACACGTTACCCGCGTCTAAAAATAACAAATCTGTCTAAATGGTTTCTCTCTAGGCACATTTATTTGAAATTATGCTGTTACTAGTCGCTTTTTGCTCGCAAGATCACTGGAAACTCGTCAACTTTTCTACAACTCGATGTGTGCCTTCCCGACTGCATTTAATTTATCAAGGTTATTTATAATTATTGCGCGGTGCTTTCACTTAAATATCGATATCCATGTGTCGGGGAAACAGCGTATCGGTCGCATTCCGATCGAAGAGAAACTTCAGGAAATTCCGAGATTGAAACTTCGAACGATATTGAATTTGTAAAATTTTATTTTATTCCTTTGAAAATGCAATCGCTGCTTGTGTTGTTTTGAATTGACGACAAATAAATTGAAATCAAACTTAGAAGCTGTCTAGTTGTATAATTCAGTATGATCTTTTATGAAGGTGAAATATCTATTTTACCTTCGTGGGGTGATATTTTGGTTTGAGGTACTGTTGCCATTGTGTTTTCCATTTCGGGTTTGGTTTGTGAAGAGAGCTAAGGAAAAAGGTACCCCGATAATTTTTGAACAGAAGAATTCTACTTAGTTCGCTAATCTGTGGCACACTGCCAAGTGTAATTGAATAATTGATCTGTTTCATTCCTCCACGGCAGTTGCTGGTTAAACTTTTTACATGTTACTACAAACAATCGACAATGGTAAATTCTGTGGCTTTGTGGAAATTATTTGAAGTTTTCTGCACCCATGTCCCGACTGAAACATTCTATAGACCATACCAAGACTTCCAGGCTTGAGAAGTGATGTCTTGTCAGGAAAATGAGATTAGTTTGAATCAATGACATTTATTTGATGGGATTTAAAATATCTTACTGGAAGTTGTTTTTCTAATTCATCACAGAGGCAGTCTTTTGCACAGGAATGTATTCATGAGCATATTGTTTTCAAATGTTGCAAGTTCACTCTATCAATTAATTACGCTCTAATGAAGGTCAACAATGGATATGCAGCTCTTCTCTGTCAGGTTAGCAGGTGGTGTAAACAATTTATTGCCCCAGATATTTGCTATGCAGATTTATTTTGAGCCTTGCTGGATTAATCCTTGTTTACCTTTTGCTAGACGTATTTTCATTTCCAAATTTCTCGTGTGAATGTTCAAAACTAAAGTGGTGCAGCTAAATTCACGGGCATGTGACAGAGAACTTTATTACCTGTAAAAGGCCTAATTTACAAGACAGTGTTTGACGTCTGGGAGAATAAATGCCAATTACTATAAAGGTTATCCACGGTTCAAAAGGCTTGTCTAAAATTCCTGAGCTTCAAATCCAAAGATGTTCCACATAGCTCCCAGGGAAGATAAGCTGAGTAAATATGTTGTGTTCTTATCTAGCATTAGTTTACCAACAAAATACACAAATAATCCGGTGTTGTTTTCCATATGCCACCCAGGGGTCTTGTATTGGTGAATTATTGTTTCAAATAATTGTGTTCTTCCAGGTTAGTCAGGCCTATTGTTGATGTTGTGTGATATTTGTCGAGGGTTTTCCCAAGGCTGTAATATCAAGGATTGTATTGTTCCTCAGAAAGTGCATATCTAAAATGTCTATCTGAATAGAGAGGGGGAAAAATGTAAAGATTGGCTTGTATAAGGTACCTTGATCCAGTGACACTAAACTGAATGAACCATGTATTGTTTGACTGAAACTATTATTTTATTCTTGTGCCTAATTAATTTCATGTTCTAGAACATTCTTGCTTAAAACAAATACAGATTGGTAAACATTGACCATTGCAAGAAATCTGTGAGCTGTTATATTGTTCATGCGATTTCAACTATTTCACAGTTATCATACACTACAGATGCATATCAAACATTCTAAAGAGGAATTTGTTAACACGCAATCCAGTACACTACCACTGAGTGCCACAAAATACAAAAAGCATGACTATCACATCTCTTTAGTAACTAAAACCTCAAATGTAAAATTAGAGTAAAATGTCTGGAATTCAATTTCAGAATAATTGCTTAAAGATGTTAGTTGTATTGGGAAAGTAAGTACTTAAGTCTGCATATGAGCAAAGTGCTTCAGTTTATGGAGTTTTGCAACTTAAAGTAGTGGGCTTCCCTGTTTTGGGAAAGATCACACATATGTCATTCCATGAAAACCTCTTTCTTTGTAACTGCTTTCTATAAATGTCTTTTAGCAATAGTTCTGAGAAAGGAGGTGTGATGTGATCTTGGTCCCATGTTACAAATTGATGATTTTTCTCTTTTATTTTTTCACTTTTGCTGATAATTCATTTGTATTGCAAGAACAATCTAGCTGTTGATTGTTGTCAGACATTTACAGGAAAACAATGTTTTGCCCAGACACAAGAAGTGAGATTAACACATGCTGATAATCAGAACAGGAAACTTTTAATTGTTATTTGAGCAAAAAAAACATTTTTTGGTGTGGAAAATAATGTTTTTTACAATATGACACATGTTCTATTCAAATGTAATTTCCTGGTGATAATAACAACTGTACTTGTATGAAAGATTAGTTTCATTTCTTTGTCCTGTTCTATAATTTTGAGGAAACTGTGGCTTGTTTGGAGGCTTAAGTTTACAACAGAAAAAATAAACGATACCAAGATAAATTAAGAAAAGCTACTCGTCCTTTTGGAATTTAAAATCCAAGTTTAGCTTAAGCTGCTGTTTGTGACTAAATTTAACAAGTTAGACTATTCTGGGATAGGATATTGATACAAATGTGTACATCCACCTGGCATTACTCAAGATTACTGTAACAAATACAGTGAGAAGGAACTTGATTCAAGTGATGTTAAAGGTTATATGAAACAACATCCTAACAACTTGTACTGTTTTTAAACAGGTTAACAAAGCCTATGACATTTGCTGATTGTGTAGGAAATGGTATGTTGAATATTTTGCATAGAAAAGTGAATTGATAACCATTTATCAAGTTCAATGAATATTTATTTTCACATTATTTTAAGATACTCTGTATACTCGTTTTCACTGGGTTACTATGTGACTTTGCCAGTGAGATTTTCTCCATGTTACACTGTTGCTAATAGAAAAGTAGTTTGCACATATTGTTCTTACCAGGGTTGCCACAAGGTTTTGAAGTAGACAGCCCTAGACTGTTCATTTTGCTGTTTACTGTATTTCTAAAGAATCAGAAATATTCCTAAGTAGCAGGGTAAAGTTTCTGGCCAAGATCATGAAGTAATTCATGTTACCTGCAGTGTGCTACTTTTGACAAGCGCCTTGCATTCCATTGTAAGTTAAACATTCTTCTCTCATCACAGAGTTGCCATATGGTTGGGAAGAGCTCCAAGATAAAGTTCTTGGAAGATACTTTATTGACCACAACACTGGTAAGAGTTTACACTTGTTTTTAAAAACTTATTTGTTTAAGTTGGGGAAAGAAAAAATAACATAATACAAATCTTATTCAAAAGGCTGCAGAATTGTCTGGTTTGTATCTTGGGCTGCTGATGACCTCGATAACAACTATTTAATGTCTTTATGAGTCTTAATGTTTGTTTGAATGCCTAATTCTGGGGTATATTTTAAAGTTAACATTAATTTACATTTTATGGAACTGAGAGAACTGCTGGTCATTTTTTGTTTATTTTTAAAATGTTTTTACTAAATAATTACATATGGCCCATGCTCCTCTCATTGCTTGTTTCCTTTAGTACTGTCAGCTGTAGAATATATAGTGTATTTGTCACAAGTTATTTTGTTTTTGTGATAACTTGCCTTATTCTCAAGGCTATAACTTTATGCTAATTTTGTACTTATCTATATTTGTAAGGAGGCATTAGACAGTCATTCTTAAGCAAATTTCTCCTCTTTTACACACTTTATCTTTGGCTGGGATCTCAGTCACTTAACTAAATGACTATTCCGCCCCTTTTGAGCACTCTCTTCTTTGTAAATGGCTGTTATCATAACTACATGGGGTCATATTACTAGTCGTGTTGGCAGTGTCTCATGACATATAGAAATCTCTTGGTGAAAGAAGTAGTTCACTTAAATTCATTTTGGATGTACACCAACATAAGTGTAAATTTGATAAAAATAGCCTAATATCATTTGCTAAAGTAAACATCAGCATTAGCACATTTAGCTTCGACTACCAGAGCATATCATGTGGTTTATAATTAGCCCCATCAATGGAAGTGACAGATATTTTTAGTTCCAATCATACCAGGAACTAATTGTAGCTGCAGGCAGAATGAATTTTTTTTGATTTGTCTGAAGCTTCACATACTATTCTATCATGCACCTAAAGGTCAGTCACATTCCATATTGCAAAATTAATGTGTTTAATTAATAACAAGAATGCTTGTTTATTAGGGCATTTACTGGGCAGCATGAAAAAACTGTATGAAACTGTTTAATTTGACATGGGTTTTCAATGCACTTTCTTTTTGCCATTAGGTGCACAACAGGCAGAGGACCCTAGAATACAATGGCGGAAGAAACGGGAGACTATGCTCTGTGATTATTTGGCAGTAGCGCAGTCTGACTTATTGGTATGATTGTTATGTCTTGTGTTCTACCATGTGCATCTCAAGGAATGTTGAAACATTCTTATTATGTCAACTTTACATGCATGTATACACTTGTTGATGTGCGTGTCTTCCAAGAAAGGTTCAATTACAGTATATTTTCTTCATTTCAAATGTGAAGCCCCTCTAACAAACTACTCATAAACATGTAAAGGAATTCAATACTAGCATCTAATGATGGACACATTCAAAAGGAGCCGATTAATGGTCAAGCTTGACCTGCTAACATTCATTATTAAACGTTTTATAGTTTAGCCCCCGCAATTTTTGCAAGTAAATAAATAACATCAGATAATATGTTTTTGTATAATATCAAGTTCAGGAAATACGATATTAAAGAAGTAAACAGTTAGGCCATGTGTCTATTTTAATACTGTCTGTAATTGCATATTTTGCCTCAGAGAATGGTCAAGAATTCCTGGAATTTTAAAAACATAATTATCTATTTTTTTATTGTTAAACTGTTCATTCGATAGCTAATGTTATCTGCCTTAAGCATATCACAAGTGTGACCACAACTGTGATGTATTGCATTTCAAATTACAGGCAAAGCAAAACATATTAGATGTAAAGAAACAGAGGCTAAATGTTGCACGCGAAGAGGTAAAATGTGATTTAATGACTAAAAAAGTTGTCTCCATTGACATAATATTGTTTATGTTGTTTATAATGAACATTCTTGTTGATTAGCTTGAATTTTCAAAATAGATTTAAAGTTATCTTTGCTCTATTTTCTGCTGGTGAAAACCAGACGAGGAAAGACTAAAAATGCCAACTTATGTGTCAACAGATGTTCAGTAATACTGTGTAACAAGAAATACATACAAACAAAATTATACAATGTTAGTAAGACGAAAATTTAAACAATACTATCACCTCAAGACTGATTTTGTATGTGTGCAGGTTCAGTTTTGGACAACAGAGCTGGAGAAAATGCAGAAACGGCACGAGGGACAACCAAAGCATGTAAAACAAGGCAGCTTAAGTTCTTCCTCATCAAATTCAACAGTCAGCTCCATAGCCAGCAAATATGATGTGAATCAACTGAAGAAGGAGATATCTCAAGCCAAGTCCAGGGTATGCAAACATTCTAGATATTTTGTATCAATAATCTTTATTAGTCAAAGAGTGGTTTTTGTTTGTTCTTTAGAAAGAAAGCTTGATACAGGCCTCACAAAAGAAATTTATGTACACACATGAGTTATGCAAAAAAGACATTTCTACACAGAGATGTTGCTTAGAGCTGGCTAATTTCACCACAGTTAATCACCAGCTGAAATTTTTGTAGAAAACAGAACCTTTTTGTTTTTTTTTATTAAAGGTGTGCAGACCAAAAAAGCCATCTGATCTTGTTTTTGTGAGCTTGCTTAGCTAAGTTTTAGCTATAGTTGCATCATTGTTTACAAAATAAATGTGATCCCTGCTTGTTGATTATTGAAACTTAAATGTGTTTCCATCTGTGGACAACATTTATGTAATTTTATTCTGAAAAAAAAATATTATTATAACATTAAATTTAATATTTGAGGTTTTTTAGAGAAAAGTTACATGTGTACACTGAATGCAGTTTTCACCTTGACCAAGTGTTTCGACTATAAGAAATAATGAAATATTTCAGGCTACTGTGACGCTTATGCTACTTGCACAGGTTGAAGAACTCAAAACAGAAATGGATGTTGTTTCTGGTGAGGTTCAAGCACAGGAGGAAGGCTATGAAAAATTAAAGAAAGTTGACAGAAAATTGTCTTCCCATCGTGGATGCAAAAAGGAAGATGTACAAGTATTAGTGGAGGAGATACAAAGCATGCAGAGAACATTGTTTGTCAAAGAACAAGAGAAAAATGATCTCATACAAGCATTGCTGAGACTCAAGGATAAGTTATCACAACCTGATTCTTCAAATGAGGTGTGTAGTGGAGATTTTCTGATGCACATGGGTACAATGTGGGCATCACTAAATGACTGCTTAAGTTTGGCTAATGACACCTAGCCCTAGTTTTTTGAAGGCTTGATAATGCTGTCTTCCAGATAAACTCCTATCTAGTGGATAAGTGTTCACGAAACAAACCATACTGTCTGGCCTGGGTTGTTCAAAAGGTGGATAACACTATCCACCAGATAAATTACTATCCACCAGATGTAAATCATGTAAATGTAAATCATGTTTATAGTGGTCATGCACTTAGCTCTACAAGCACTAAGCTCAGCTAGTTCACAGGCATGCCACTGAATCAAAAGAAACAAACATTTCAAATGAACATAACATAGTTAAAAATCCCAACTAGTAGGAGGTAGACCAGTTGGCTATTTACATACATACATACATAAAACTTTATTTATCCTCGAATTTAGTATAGCTAAGACAAGCTAGTTTCTCCGAGAAACAAGTGAAGTATATATTAAAAAATAAAAATAAGATAAAATAACAATATCAACAATTATTATATCCGTAACATATCAGATAACAGTATTATTATTATCAAAGCGTGACCGAGGATTTGAACTCCGCGACTATCGAGAAACAAATCCCACTAGTGGCAGGGCGGAGGCCTTGAACCCGGGAACTCCGGATTACAACACCAGGGCCCTAAACCACATGGCCACGCTGCCTCCACTTATCCACTGGGTAGTGATTTAACTGGTGGATAGCTCTATCCAGCCTTTGGACAACTGATGCCAGCTGGATATATAAATTTTTTTATTCAGTGAGTAATATGTTACCAACCTTTTAAAGAAACCTGAATCTGGGGCTTTGCAAGTTTTAAAACTTAAAGCAGTCTATTGCTGGCCCTTGCTTTCCAGTAATGGTTCTCTACAGATTCTGTTGTTTTACATCATAAAATGAAATGAACTTTTCAAAGTTCAAATTTCTACAGTACATTTACATGTTCACCAAAAAAAATCAGTTAGAACTGTCTTGGCTGTACTCTGGCTGATTAATTATTGATGAATGGTATTAGAAATTAAGTGAAATTGTCTTTCTCTCCATTTGTAATAAGCACCTCACCTTTTTAACAGGTCAGAGATGACTCCACGGGTGTTGGAACAAGCATTGGATCCCAGACTGACCTCGGTTCAGACTCGGCCATTGAACAACTCCCTAGAAGGGACAAACAAGAATTGAAAGCAGAATACAAAGAAGCTCTTAAACACGAATCGAAACTTCAAACAAAGATAACACGACTGGACGAGAGAATTACCCAGGCCATGGCGGACGACAACAATTCCAGGCCCATGCTGCTTCAAGAAAAAGAAGTTTTACTGGAAGAAATTCGTCGTCTGAATTCTCTCGTGAGAAGCGAAGGAGAAAAGGTAAGCAAACGTCTCCTCAGGCATGTTTTTTGCAAATTCTCTGAGAGAGGAGGTTGGTTTCTTTCAAAACTTTTATCTTTATCTTGGAAGGAACTTTCACTGCTAAATGCTCGGTCACGTGACCTTCGGCGTTTTATGAAGCTGTTACGCGTTTATTATGGGATAGCACTGACGAAAGAACTTCGGTTACAGTCGGAACTTCTCCGGAGACAGTCGTAACGGCTGTTTGATTGGTTCTTTTGTATTTCTATTGAGCTAACGTTGTCCTGTCATTTCTTGCAGCAAAAACTGGAAGTTGAGAAGGACAAACTTGCAGCTGATCTCGACTCGGCTAGAGAACTTTCTCATCGAGTAATAGCCGACAGAATCCAGCTGCAGGCCGAGAAGTCAATTTTGGTCCACCAGCTTACGGAACAAACCAAACTGACAAACCTTCTGAACATGCAGTTGAGAAGGTAAGGTTTTATTTTCTTTGACACTTCTTATCTTAAACAGAATAACTTGTACCACGCGATTGTGACAGTGAATAACCTTTATTTCAAATGAATAGTCACAGAAAGGTTTCATCCACTGACTTCGGGTGGTTAGAATTAACTTGTGAATTGTAACAAACAATAGCATATAAAAGTACTGTTCAGTGGCTTTGGCGCAAATGGTTGCGCGCTAAGATTTGGTCTACCATCAAGTAAAGTAAAACAAACAAGTCCTTTCATTTACATGCTTCACACAGAAAGATTTCATCCGCAGAACTACCTTGTACAGAATTATTATCAGTAAGGGTTGGTATGCTCCACGCAAGATTTAATTTACACTAATTTTGTTCGTCTTGACAGTATCTCGGGAAGCACCCCTTCAGTGTCTTCTTGTTCAAGCCGCGGATCCTTGTCGTTATCCGGGAGCCGAGGCTCCTTATCAGCCTCGAGTAGAGGCTCCCTAAATTCCCTCAACTACCCCGACCTGAATCACAGTGGTGGAAACGACGCGCCCAACCTCCGAGAGCTCCATCAACGCGTCACTGACATGCTTCATGGGATGTCGCGTGATCCCGCGTGTCAGCCGATTTTTGAAGTGCGGACGACAGGTGCTGCTACAAGTTACACGCCCACTTCCGGACGAGCGAATCACCCCAGCGCCAGCAACTCATCCCAGGTTTCGCTCTCGTCCCGTGACTCGATTTCCTCGACGCACTCGCCGCCGATCTCGCCGAGTACTTCTGATCGTTCTGCGACGCATTCGCCGGCCACTGCTCGTATCGTGGCTAGTGAAGGAGAGAGCACGGCGTGTCTGGATGGAACTGACCTGGAACGCAATTCTTTACCCCAGGTTTGTTTCGTCCTTTTAGCTAGACAATGCGCTTTTGAAAGGCAATGATCTTAAAAAAAACTATCTGATATAATTATCTACCCGCGTCCGTTTGAAGTTTAACTGACTTGTCTTCATCTTTCCGCAGGCTGAAGGTATACCTGTCCAACAAAGACTTCGACTATTGACCGCAGACTCAAAATCAAGCGAGTCGATCAACTCCATTCCGTTCATCCCAATGTCTCCCATCACTGAGGGAATCCCGGCGCTTCCGCTAAGGCGCTGCGAAATCCACCTACCCCCGACCGGAACACGACCCGTCACAGCCGCTCCCTCGGACGAATCGGTGGCGGCGGACAGCGGCGTATTTGACGCGTCGCAAGAAAATCTGAAAGCGGCGCAAAGAGGCGACTTCGACGAAGATGCATCAGAGACTTCCCAAATCAAAATTGGACTAAATTACGACGTGGATCGCGAAGCTCTGGTGGTGTGTATCGATCAAGCGAAGGGGCTGAAAGCTCTTGGCAACACGACCCAATGTAAGGCGGTGCTCGCGAAAGCAGTGCTTTTGCCGAGCGCGCCCAGTGAGAGCTGCGTCTTGGAAACGAAACCTTGCGATCACCAAGACAGCCCTGTATTTGGAGAGCAGTTCCACATTCCTGTTCCCGAGGTAAGAGGAGCATCAAACGTCTCATTATCCGCATACAAACATTATCCGCATGCAAATTCTTGTTACTGGTCTCACTATAGCAGATCGTTAGGCCGCACTCTTGGGTTTTGTGACCACTCCGCCCCCCCCCCCCCCCCCCCCCTACCGGTCAGGCATCCAATTACAATCCAAGGTGGTGGCATTGATAACCTGGTCTATCGATCGTTACGCTTCAAAATAAGGCTTACACTTTTGGCCAGTCCCGCTACACTCTTACAGTACTAGTTGTCAGCATTTGGATTTCACAATCTGTAGGCTTGACTGTGTAGTAAATTCGATCTTTTTTCTCTTGTAGAGCAAGCTGACGAGCAAAACCCTCCAAGTGAACATCCTTAGTGTCACCAATTATGAAACGGAAGAACTTCTGGTAGGTTGCATTTTGACTTCCGCTTGGTTCCTGCGTTTTTGATAGGCGAGAGCGACAATTGTAATTTAATTTATATGTTTTATCGAAATGTCTCTCAAATTCTAAGAATCATCCGAAAATTACTCTAGAATACACCTTTAGCATCCAGTATTCTAACAATTTTCTATACCACAGAGTTTAGCAATGTTGAATCATTAACAAGTCTAAAAACTTAACATTTTGTTCAGGCGTTAGGTAGTGAACAATCATTGTATTGATTTGTCTAATTTATTAATTACCTTTTGTAATTACAGGGTGGAGCGCAAATCAGTCTAGCAGAATTTGACATTCATACTCCTGTGCGATTTCGATGGTACAACCTCTTGAGCTGCGCGGTAGGTCTGCATTTTAATTCGTTTTTCTGCAGTTATCTTACTGTTGAAGATTAACGTATCTGCCCGTTTCTTTAGTGTACCTAAATGTTACATTTGTCTCTGTGCAATTGCCTTGCTTTCCTCAATTTTAAGTCCGTCTGAACCCTTAATGAATAGCACCTTGAAAAAGTCATTTTACGCTTTTCAATAAATAAACGACCGTTTAATTTGATTAGTATCTCCAGTGTGTAGTGTGTGAATATTATCGGGCTTAACATGACTTCTGTTTGGCCTGTAGTTCTTCCAGTCAGCTGCGGCCAAATATCAGCATGGCAAGCGCAGCACTTCGGCGCCGCCGATTGGCTCGCTATCAATGGACAGCGTTCTTGAGCCAAAACGAGGCAGCTTACGACCAAGCTCATGGGTGAGTTTACAATTGACAAAGTAAAGAAAAATATATTATAAGCACTTTGCTACTGATTGTATCCAACACACATTTTCCCATCTTTCTTTTTTCAACTGAAACAGTGCGAAGGCTCGACATTCAGTCTAGAGTCAGCGGTTGCCGGATTCGAGCGCATGCCATTTAGATCAGTTAGCCAAGAGGTGCTCGACCCGGGAGTAGAAAGTCTACCAGTTCGCAAGCATACTGCTGGAAGGCCGGTGGAAAGAGCGCAGTCCCAAGGAGACAGTGTAATCAGTGGCGGCTCTCTTCAGGACAGAGACAGCGACTTTGATCGATCGCCCATAGCGCGGCCCAGACCTCCGATGCTGAAGACGAAGTACTCGCGGAAGTTTTCCGATCCACAACCTCTGGGTTCGTTCGCAGTCCATGTAAGTTGAACATATGCAATGGTTTTATAAACGAGGAGTGAATTTCCAGCGCATGATTCTTCTGTTTTTTTGTTCTGAAAACAACTGGTGACTGACGTTTCCACGAGTCATCTCCATAGTCAAGACTGAACTCTGAAGATGACTTCTCAGAACTGTGCTCACCCGAACTATCACACTTAACGAACTACTGATACCTCAAACCAGTTACCTAGTTTTGAAATGTTTGGGTCAACTTGACAGAATGCTGGTCGGGGGTAGTAACCTCTGGTGGATCAGCATCCATTGCGAATTGAAGATGGGGAGGGGGGTGTTAATACTTCAAGTCTCTTCATAGTACAGAAGAACTTTCTCCTCGTGATCTCTATCGTTCGTTTTCCTTTACAGGGAGTAGACGATATGATATCCTTGAGCCGACTGTTCTACGACATTAACCTAAATCGCAGTAACTCGGACTGCACCACGCGAAAAACCGAAGGCAGTCCATTCGTAAGAATGTCCGTGGAAAGAACAAGCATGAGAAGAAAGAAGGTAATTTTTAATGACTTCAACGAACAACAGCTCAAAAATCTGTGGAGTCTAAATTCAAAGTGGCGACCGCACGGAGACGCGCCTTGAAACATAAAGGCTGAAATTTTCAAGTTGGTCTTTCTGCACCTGTCTTAACGTTCTGCATATCTTTACTTTTCGTTTTGGGTAATTGTTACTTCGATATTTGCCTTCTGGAAAATAAAAACATTTCAGGTATTTGTGGTTACATGAAGGTCTGTGAGTGTAAGCATCGATAGTTGTAACTGTTTTTCCGCGTGCCCAAAATGGCGCCATTTCATCTAATATTGGTTCCTTTTTTTTCTTTTTCCACCTACAGCGTCCAATGTCATGGCAAGGGATTCAGACATACCAGCAGCTGAACCCTCATCTAGAAGAAGGGCACGATCGCACAGCTATGGATCTTGAATTTCATCTTGAAGCCTCGAAAGCAAAACAGGTTGGTAAAACCATTACTGGGTCCAAACAAGAGAGGATGAGAAATCAGTAAGAGTGAATGCTCCATGTAGGCCTCATTTTCGAGGTAATCCCACACCAGGTATTTCTAGGTCAAGTCCAGGTTTTGGAAACTCGGGATAGTCTGGAATGGCCAGTCCTTTGATGCGGATTTTGCTCACGTGTTCAGCACGAGCGGCTTTACACTCATCTTAAATCTCCACGAAAGATTGGTAGCAACCCAAAAATAACGTTAGAGGGATTACCTTAGTAATAATATCTATGAGGTAAATTCTCTTATCCACTCTTGGTCCAAAGCTTAAGTCTTCTCGTAACAGACATCGGGCTTTTCAGTATCGGGATAAAAGTGAATAAAAATCTAACTGTTTTGTTTATTCATGTTTCCAGTTGCAGGTAAATGATGAAATTCGTAGGTTATCGCACTTAAAAAAGCGAATCGAGGAAGCCATCGATGAAGGATCCACTGAGATTCCCAAGTGGCTTGAGGAGAGCGAAGAGTATCAAACTCTCCTGAGGGATGTTGAGGTGGGTCAAAATACAAACTCTCCTTAACGATTGACATAGATTTCCTTTTACATTTGTTCTGAGATTTTGGTATTGCATCAAGTTGATGTTTGTCGCTGAATCGTTATTCCAGTGTAAGGGGAATTAAATGTAGAATATTCTTTTCTGAAGTGCCAATGTTCAAAAATAATCTTAACAGTACTTCATGAAAGTACTACTCAATAGCTTTTCTTTGAATGGTCACATACTAGGTTTCATAAGATCCGCTGTCTTTAAAATTAGAACCTTCTTGTACTGTAGCAGAGGGAAGAGAAGAGTTGGTTTAATTAGCCAGTGTTAAAGGTTTGTTATTAATGTTCGTTTTTTGACTTGAACTTTGAATTATTTCGTCGCAGGGTTTCAAAAGCCTGAACCTTCACGGTCACCGCGGGAGAAGCCCTTATCCGAGAAAAAGCCACAAGTCTATAAGGTGAGCAGGATTTGGTAATAGGACGTTTTCCGACGAATTGTGTTCGCTATGTGTTGGCTTTGTGGGTAACATTGGTAAACTCTGTGGTTGGATGAAAATTGCGCGCAATATGCTTCGGCCAATGAGAACGAATGTGTTGTTCACACTGTCAGTAAAATGCAAATGTTTAATTTAGTCTGTCTACCAGGAAAAGGAAAAAAAGAGTTTTTGTTTTCTTTCTGCGCGCAGTGTGATAACGCGATCGTTCCAACCCCCGCGGTGATTAGTTTGTGTGCGGTTTCGACGAACTTAGGCGTTCTGTGGACAAAGTACTCTTATACCACTCGCAGGGCTTTTTGGCTTTTTCACCATCGAGCAAACTTATAACCGGCGTCGATTCAATTGAAAATAACTATGAATCGATTTTTTGCATTGAACGATGTCTTTTGCTGGGGACCTAAAAGCCCAAGCTACTTTGTCTCATAGATTTATTAAACACGATGCAGTTGTAAGAAGAATTTTAAGATCATTTTTGCTTTGAGTACGTTTGTTAGCATCAACAGCAATAGCAGGATTTGTTATTTCGACATATGATGCTAATTCCTTTCTTTGATTATGTTTTAGGGATAGATTAAGTCCTCTGCCTCCGAAGCAGGTAAAGTCGCCTCTTAATCCCAGTGTTAGCGAACAGCACTGGGTTTGAAACGGCGACAGACGAAAATAAAATTCGAGGAGAGACAATTATAAGCTACAGCACAGAAACGATGAAGTAACGATTTCAACCAAGGGACGCTTTCAGTTTATGTAAAGTAATAACGTAGCAACAGACAGCTGAACCATGTCAAATTGGTTCCTTTACAAGAATTATTTTGTAGAAAGGTAGCAAATTGTAAAAAGCCATTACTGAAGTAAAATGTTGGGTATATCCGGCTCCATATTGGCTAGTATTGGGCCGTCGAGACAACTTGTTTATTTTTCGTGGTAGTGTTTAAGCTAAATTTGAATTGTATGGTCTAAAACTGACCGAGAGCTTTTTAAAAAGTGTAACTTAAGTTATGTTTAAGAGAAACACTCTATAAAGCAAGCTTTGTATTTTTCTAGATTTCAAGCCTGAAGCGTTGTCTCGTTTTTTTTTATGTTTTTGTACTGTGTTGAAGTGCTGTTTTTCCTTACACTCTGATTGCAAAGATTATAACAAATATATATTTCTCTTTTTATTCTCAGCCTAGTTGAGGCCTTTTCATTTTCATAAACGTTGTTTTTAAATGTGAAAAAGTGAAGTCGTTTCTTGTAAATACTGATGTCGTAGAATAGTTAGACTTAATGAAAAGACCCATATTGTCTTAGCTTATAACTTCGGTATTGCCCAGGACGTCTTTGCGTTATCTACCCAGGTATATAATAATTATCTGGTTAACAGATTTCTGAAGGAGACACTCGACAATTTGCACATAAAATTCAATATAAGCGACTTAAACACTATAATTGATGTCTTGCCAAATTTGAATAAGCCCACAGGTAATTTCTTAAAAATTTGTATACCTAAATTTGTTCATACATGGGTTGTATATATTTATTTATTACCGTCAAACACCTATATATTCCATTTGTGAAGAATAATATTTTAATATATGGCATTATGTACTCTGGATAACATCTTTAAAAAAGTGACCAAGTACGGTCACTTATTTGGTTTATATAAATTCATTCGTTTCGCTTGTAAACGAATAAGGTAAATAAAAGAGAAAACAGTATTTTGCAGAATAACAATTGAGTTTCCCTGTGTTTGATCACGTTCATGGTTAGTAGGGTGGTAGTCAGATAAAATGAGGGCTGAAGCAGGGATGTCGCGTAACACTGATTTTCAAGACTTGGCAGAGCACTTACACGTAAATAAAAACACTAGGATGGAAGTGGATTTTACAACGAAAACTCAGGGGAAGGGTTCGATCCATCCCGCCCCCACCCATATGGGGTATGATTTGCCTTTATATCTGAGGGCCATAAAATCGATATATACCAGCAAAGACGCTACTGTCCTTTGGAAGAGCGGCGTGTGCAGAATGAGTCGAAGATTTTCCGCGAGCAAATTCACCGGAATAACTTTCTCTCCCGTCCGTAAGGAGAGAAGGTTGATATATTTTCGGTCGTGTTTTCTTGTCAGAGAAGCGGGTCATCAGTCATTACAACAATGTCTCCCTTTTTGTTGCTAATTTTAAATATGGATTGAAAATCCCACACTTTACCATCGTGCACGTTGATGGGGCAGAGATATTCCCCGATGTACCGACCTACATAGCCACCGCCCACTTGAAGAGTGTTTGGTGGTAGTTTATCACCCCGCCTCGCTTCAATTACGTCAAATCCGGTGTCCATCAGTAAATCTCCGCTCAGCTGTTTCGTGTATTCATCAAACATGGCGCGCCAGAAGTCCAACCGGCCATCTTTGGTTTCCACAAAGCAAAGCTTCCCTTGAGAACGTCCGAAATACATTTGCCTTGATGAATTAACCTTATTGGCTTGCATGGCTTGATCCGGAACAGGATCGCCTTGTGTATGAGGTATCCACAGTGGACAAGGATTCGACGGCTGAATTTTGATGCCATTTTTGTCTCCCATAATGGCGACACATCCGTATTCTGTAGGATCCACGCGCACGTCTGTTACCCATAAGTCATAGCCATCATGAACCGAGACATACATCAGGGAACTGGCAAGACTCACAACACTGAATCGCTTGGGAATCCCGGGCTGCAACAAACAGAATCCTTCTTGAATCAGAGTCGGAAATAGCGTTTCTTTTGACTGTCTTTGAAGACTCCTTTCAGTTGCTCCATTGGGCCTATTACCAGTAAGTCGTGTGTATGTCTCGGTGTCACCAAGCTTATTATCTCGCAGACGCACATAAAGGTGTTTAATGCCGTCAGTTTTGTTTGTCACATAGATATTGTAGGGAGCAGACGAACCTAACACAAGGTGATAAAACATCATATAGATAACAATTAGACACAAAGCCACCATGGGGGAGGGGTGGGAATGTTCCCAGAAAAATTAGGTTGGAGTGTGGGGTCCCCTTCCCAATTCCTAACCCTATTCAAGACGACAATCTGCGATTTTTGAACTAGCTCTTTATTCTGAAAAGCCCTTTTGGGACGAATAAAGTATCTATGTATGTAATTATCATAACCTTTTTATGACCTCACCAAAAAAATTTATACCCAGTTTAAGAGCCGTCTTATAATTAATTGCTAAAGGCATTGGGAGGGGCCTTTGTTGATAGCTTTATCGGAGTTATGATGTCTGAAGAAGCTTCTTCTAAAAATGCACACACAATTCAAGAGTAGGGTGCAAAATCTATACATTATTTGAGACCAAAAAGGGAAAAATCTATGCCCTAGCTATTTCCGGACCAAAAACGGCTAAAAGAACATACCCTCTGGGGCCGCACATACCCAGATGGCCTCATAAGGGAGAACCCCTCCGGTAACCCAATCTGAGAGAACAGCCCTCGCGTCACTGTTAAGACGTCGAAATCTCCACAGTGACAACGTAAAACTGTCCCCTCCCCCAAGAAAAAAATAACCTACAATGTGCAAATGTGCATGAAAAGATTGTGTGACAAACGGTTTCGCGTGACGTCACTGAGTAAGGTTATTTCAGCATCGTTTCATCTGGCAGTGGAAACGTGAGGGATGTCAGAACACATTCCCTGGCTGAGAAGGAAAAATACCCTCTCGCTGCTTGAAAGTTTGGGTAAATTTTAATGGAAAAAATATATAAAAAATTCAACTCCTTACTCAAGGAAACATGCTTTGATATTTGAAGCATCAATTTACAGGTTAAGCTTTGATGCTCGACCCGATGATAAATCATAAAGCTGAGAACTCAGCGTGATTATTTTAAAAAAAATGTCTTTTACCTTTATGTTGGAATGAACTCCTTGAAGCACCCATAAAACAAAAAGAATGTTTTACACTTGAGTTTTCGATATATAGAAATTCGGTCGCTCCTTTTCTTCGGGAAATACCTCAGAGAGATTATGAAATCGGGACTCTTCTACCAGGAGCTATAGACAAACGAAATAACCGCATGCTTGACACGAGGATTGACTTAAAAGAATTTCGTGCAAACTGACACAATGAGTTTTTGAAGTACAGGTCCGTGATTGGTCACGAGTTCCGTCACTGTTAAGTCACAAGACAAGTCACGCACTCATCACGTTTGAAATAAAGCCTACAGTCCCGGGCGAAAACACTGTGACACCGAAAAAATTGTCCCCTACCTGCCACTTTCCCTTTAATTATGAAAAAAGACGCGACATTTTCTAACCTTAGTCAGGGAGGATAAGATATCATCCACCCGAAGTATTCGAACCGCTCTTTTCTGAGATGTCTGCCCGCGATTGTAAGGCAGGAGTGTCACTGAACTTGATTGGTGAACTCCAATCGAAAACTTCATGAAACCACGTCGAATTAATAGCTTTTTCCCATCTTCGGTGCGGCGTTTTGTTTACTCGGATACACGCAAAGACTTCCGATCTCGGTCCGCGTTTTACCGCATTCGACAAAATCGAAAGAACCCCTCTCCCCACTCCCTCAAAAGCAGCGTTAAAATTACATACTATGCTTTATCTAAATCATGGTAAAAACATCAGTTATATTATATAATTATGAGACAAGATAAAAATACAAAATTGATGAACAAATTTGCGGTGCGGAAGTACGAGGCGGAGGACATCAGGTGATTGATCTCACATTTAAAGTTAATAAGTTAAAAGTGGCTCAGTCTGCCGGAAGGCTATTCTACAAGTGTGTCCCACAGAAGCAAAAACTACGTTTTTCTGAAAAAATATTGGTACAGCTGGAGCTTTAAAAAAGCCTTTCAACTAGCGCTCTTTCGCGTGGCAAGAAACGTTTTTGTGTACTAACAGACTGTTCGCAGGCTACTGCTCTGGAGCCTGATCATTGATAGTTTTAAACATTAATTTGAATTTTTTTTTTTTTTTTCCATCCTATAGTTACAACGGAGGGCGGTAGCGCCAGAATAGCAATCAGGAGAAAAACCATACTGGCGCGATTTTGTCCTTTTGTCCACAGGATAGCAATAATCGAAGAAGGTTCTATGATAGAATACATCAGTGGCAATATAGCCATTTTCATTAACCAAACGGCCTCGAGCTTTGTCAGATTTTTAGACCACGAAGAACTTAAATCGATATTTATTCCTAAGGATTTGGTGTTAAAGCCCTATTGATTCCGTGACCTTCTATATGTAGCTATTTGTGAAGTAAGGATATTACCAGAGGTACTAGCAAGTCTCTGACGTGAATCTATTAACATAAGTTCGGTTTTTACAATATTTAGGCTTAGTTTCTTTGCAATTCACAAAGGTCAGCTGCTTGTCATAGTTCACAGTTTATAATTGTTACTGGTTCAAGCTACCGTACTGGTGCGATGTTGATGCTTCTTTTGTCGGTGATCGTTCGCTTTACTCAGACTTAGTAGTGATCACTCAGATAAGACTCAGGGTACTGAATCAATGATAGACCTCGCTAGCTTTCGTAAAACCATCTTTCGGTCAATGGAATCGAAAGACTTTTTTTAGTCTAAAAATATTTCACTATTTATAACACAGTTACCTATATGACCAGGCCAACTGTTAGAAGCTTTGAGCAAGTGTGTTATGAAGTAATCTAAAGCCAGATTGAAGGCTAGCTAAAAGATCTTTATCATTAAGGTACTTGTAAAATTGATCGTAAATTACTCTTTTGCCAAACAAGTCAGAGACAGCAGGAACAATCGAGATTGGCCGGCAGTTATTTACGTCTTGTCCATTTCCTTTATTTGAAAATTGGCTTCACTCTAGCTAGCTTTCATTCAGTTGGCACACTACCCTCAAAGGCAATCGACAGATTGAACAAGAACATTACCTTGGATGGCAAATCATCCAGACCAGTCGCTTTCTTAATTCAGTCTAGTTTTTCAAGCTGATTTCGGACTTCATTAGCGGAAAAAGGGAAAGTCTTGTTTGTAAATGGTGAGATAAGATAATTTCCGACTGGCAAAATCACGATTAATTCTACTATTGGAAAATAACATTGTTTAAAAACGGATCATAGAGGACAATACGCATATCGGCTATCCAATCTGTTCTTTTCAAAAACAAAAATCCTTTTTATGAGCCACCAAATTACCGACGCTTTTCTGTAAAGAAAGCTTTCTCAACAACAGCAATTTCATTACTTTTTTTAAGACAAATGTTTTCATGTAATGGAGAATGGGAACTGGTAAAAATTCCTCACCTAATTAAAAAACCTAATCTAGCTGAGTATCAGAATTAAATATTCAGCCGTAGAGGTTATTGGCAAAAAAACATGATATGTCAGGTTTTCACTAACCTTAACACGATTATGTCAAGATGGATCCATAAAGTGGACATATTTTAGCGGCTCGACAGTAGCGATCCCCCAAAGTAGCTAAGGATCCCCCTACAGTAGCCATCCTCGACAGTAAAATGGTCTCTCGACAGTAGCGACAGTATCGACACCTCATAGAAAGCAATCCCTGACAATAGCGACTCCCCAACAGTTAATTATCCCCCGAAACCAGCTAAGGTATAGGAAAATACGTCAAAATTTGAAAGTAACGATAGTTGTTATTTCTAGAGGTTCAATTCTTTGTCAACTTTTCTTCCGCTTTTTTCAGTACCCCCTTTTGTGGTGGAACTTGACAGCATAAAAATCGCTAAGCCCCTAACTCGTATCTGAACCTTACAACAAAATGAAAAGCTCCGCTTTCATCTTGACAAAACACGTCTTTTCAAACAAGAGATGTAAACACGGCAGTTTTGGCTTTTCAGTTAATTTTTTCAAATTTCACTCCGTAATTTACATTTGGAATTGTTTACAGTGGTTTGAGTACAGTGGTTTGAGTACGACACGTTTGACAAAATATTATAATTCAACAGTTGACTTTGTATATATTACGCCGCCCACACCACTTATCCATTTAAATTGACCTTAATCGCATTGTTAACCCCATGTCGACTGTATACTAATGGTCGGTCTCTAAGTTCACAGCAAACACTACTGCATGTAATTACAAAGTGACTCTGGAATAGAAAGACCGGACGAATATTGAAAGAGATAAAGGCCCTCTGCATCAGTCGGCCGCCTTTTCACTGGGATTCGTTTTTTTTGTGATATCAGTAATTCAATTTTAACAACAAGTCATTTATGCATAGGGGATCACCTATTTGTTTAGTATATTTCCGGCCGTTAGACAAGCATTTTTGAATACGTCCATCGTATCTTGGAAATAGATCATTGACACAGTATTGACTCTCTGATTGGTGCAAGGATTATTCCAGCTGCTCGGACCAAACTGTTTGACTTCTTCTGCACTGCATTGATTACAGTCACAATTGCTGAATGTCGCCAAAGAAAGGTGATCAAAGCTAGCACATTCTCAGCTGAGGCTATTTGAGACTTGTATTAGCCAGGTAAGCGTGGTAGAGATTGAAAACTATTCCCTAAAACGTCACGGCAAAAGCCAATTGAAGACCAGAATTTTTGTCTTCTCCTACAAAAGTGGAAGTAAAAGGTCTTCGTTCTTACTCCCTGACCAGATCAAAAGAAGGCTCGATGAGATCGCGACTTTGAAATGAGTTATTGTTTGTATGGCTACGAAGTTTATGTCACCTATTTTAAACAGGAAAATGTCTTGCAATATAATGCACTTAACTGGAGCAATGACAAGGTATTTGCCGAGCCTAAACGTTGACATGCTGGACAGAGAAAAAAATAAAAAAAAAAAACAATACGCAAAAACGCCCCGACCATTTGGAAACATGAGAGAAATTTACTATTCTGATCACTACGTGGCAATATTGTAATTAGTTAATTTTCAACACTTTCAGCAACAAATCGTTTGAGACACGTTTTAGCAAAAAGTAAGGATCTCCATCGCCAATATCTGAGACAGGTTATATAACGGTAAGTTTAGTTAAAAGTTGTTTTGGATGTAGAATAAAATTTTGGCCGAAGTTCAATTCGTCATGCTAGGGTTACATAAACCTGCTGTAGGGATGTAGAACGTTTTCTGTTAAAGGAGGTTTTCAGCCAATTCAGTTTTAAAGGAAGTATTCAGTTCTCTAGCATTTCACGAGGCTTGGCTGTTTGAATATCGAGCACGCCATTTTGCTCACAGATGCGTAAATGTATAATAATAATAATAATAATTATAATAATAATTACTTTATTTTAGTGTCAATGTCTTCTAGCGCTTTCGCACTAATCGGGGACACTTTCCAAGCTAGAATTGGAATTTGGAAATGTTGGTTTTTGAGGAGAGGGGAGAACCGGAGTACCCGGAGAAAAACCTCTCGGAGCAGAGAAGAGAACCAACAACAAACTCAACCCACATATGACGCCGGGTCCGGGAATCAAACCCGGGACACATTGGTGGGAGGCGAGCGCTCTCGCCACTGCGCCATCCCTGCATCCGTGCTCCCCAAATACAGTTGCAAATGAAATTAAAGCCAAATAGAATATGAAATAAAATAAATAGAAGATATTACATGGCCGTGCGTGGATACGAATCTTATCTTCGAGTGTACACGAGAACATAAAATTCGTATCCACAAGCGGTTATGCAATATCCTGTTTATTGTACAGACACCAATCAAATACCAGGAAAACGATTCTTGGACTGATCCTCTATTCGCTGAATTCTGCATAATAAAATATCGATCTAACTAACACACATTCCTATTTTAGTCGAGAAATCAGAGGAAATAAGTTGCGTTTATCTGCATTCTGAATGCTATAGCAGTAAGGCATAGAAAATTTTATTACGTTGACCTTTAAGATGTGCCCTAACAATTTATCTAAACTAGGAATAGTTACCACTACAGCTGCCCCCGTTGTTAATCGTATCCGTTGCTACAATCAGTGCTTTCGCTTGATATTTTGGCTCTTCTGTAATTAATTGATTGAAAATC